>Ga0307992_1000001_pt1 | contig 230098 bp, 214 predicted proteins | sample EllFjometagen133_FD_203162 | JGI IMG/M metagenome (GOLD analysis project Ga0307992, IMG submission 203162) | Marine microbial communities from Ellis Fjord, Antarctic Ocean - #133 | ecosystem: Environmental > Aquatic > Marine > Unclassified | place: Southern Ocean | collected 2014-10-08
GAGCAGACCACTCAACCTTTTTAAATACAGATCCAGTTTTGTCACCCCGCTTTTCCATGAACTACAAGCTAAGTGGTGATGTGAGCGTATCAACCAGTATTGGGAGATATAACCAATTCCCCAGCACGATCTGGTTGGTCTCCAATGAGAGCAACCGAGACCTTGATCCCATTCAGGCCGATCAACTTGTTCTGGGTTTGGAGTATCTCTGGCGTTCAGATACAAAAGTCACTCTGGAAGCATATACGAAACAGTATCGTAAGTATCCAGTAAGTCTAACTCGAGATTATCTCGTTATGGTGAATACAGGTGCTGGCTTTGGTGGCTCAACAGAAGGTTTTGCATCCTTTGGTGTTGATCCTCTCAGTAGTGAAGGAACAGGCTGGGCACGTGGACTGGAATTCTTTGTCCAGAAGAAAATGTCTGAGGTTCCCTACTATGGTACTATCAGTATGAGCTATAACCAGTCCATGTTTACGGCTCTGGATGGTATTGAGCGTCCAGGAAGTTTTGATCAGACCTGGATCATGAATCTGGGTGGTGGATATGTATTCAATGAGAAATGGGAGTTCAGTGCCAAGTTCCGCTATGCTTCTGGTCGACCCTACACACCCCTCAATGATTCAGGAGTTCAGATGACCGAGGCATATAATACACTCCGGTTGGATGCAAACCATAATCTCGATGTGCGTCTGGATCGTCGTTGGGCCAATAACGGTTGGGGTTTGATTACTTACATTGATGTACAGAATGTTTATAACCGCAAATCATCTTCTGCCCCCGCTTTTGATCCAAATACGGGTGAGGTTTCGGAGAACCAGGGTTTTGGGATTTTGCCCACCATTGGAATAAGTGCAGAAATTTAAGTCTAACGGGTTATTTTGAAACCGAACAGGAATGATGATAGATGCAAAAAACTGCCAATAGTACCTCTTTAATCAGCAGCGTTGATGTTGCCAAAATCCTTGGTGTGAATGTCGCCACAGTAAAGCGATGGACAGATTCCGGTAAACTGGACTGTGTCAAAACTGCTGGTGGGCATAGAAAATTCTTACTGAGACATCTTGCCGCCTTTGCCATGGAGCATGAGAAATATTCACAACGCTTGTCCCTGTTACCTCTGGACAACCAGCTGAATCTTGAGCTTAGCCACCAGATATTACGAGCTGACTATGTTGAACTCATTCCCTACATTCTGGATCGAGCTATCTACTGCGATCAGTCCTCAGTCAAAACAGTTTTGAATGGTCTGTATATGGTGAATCAAAATTTAGCTAGTATTTATGATGACTTGCTTACACCCGTACTCCATCAAATCGGTGAATTATGGATGGATGGAAAGTTAAGCGTTTCTCAGGAGCATCTTGCTTCTCAAACCATTCGTGATGACATCATTCAACTCCAGGATGTGGTCGTCAAACCGGAAAAATCACAGGGTAAAGCCTTCGTTCTTACTTTGAGTGAGGAGCTTCATGATATACCAGCTAAAATGGTTCAACACCTCCTGGAGCAACGCGGTTTTCAAGTCCTTTTCAGCGGTCAAAAAACCCCAGCAGGTGATACAATAAGCGTCTTTGAGTCATTCAAGCCTGAACGCGTGTACCTTTCTTCAGTATATATTGAAAATGTACCTGAAGCCCAAGCTGAGCTCGAGGAACTTCGGAGTTTGTGTGAAGAATTTGAGGCTGAATTATTCGTTGGGGGGAGTGGGATTGCCCAACTTAAGATTGATGAGGATCAGGTAACTCTACATAACTTCGGTGATGTTCAAAGTTTCTGATCAATAAATCACTCAACTCGAATAGAAAACAACTAACGCATCTCTAAATAGAACCGTCTTTCAGGTAACAAATCTCCACATCCATTGAGAACTGGTTTTCATGCTTTTGCTTTGAATCACGTTGTTTCTCCTCACCGAATAATTGAAATGAAGAGGGTTGAAAACCTCTTGTTCATAGCTCAATTGTAGGATTTGCTCAGGAGTGAGTTTCTGTAAGTAAGTATGAATAAGAATGATTGTGTTGCCGGAACAACATGCTTTCATTGGCATCTAGATCATTAAAAGAATTCTATTTATCCGACTCCAATTATTCTCCATCGATTTCAATTTTCAAGGCAGACATCGAATCATTCACATCCAGGATAAAAATAATCAGCCCGATGCTTAATGCACCCATACACAAAATGAAAAGCCCCATAATCAAACCGACGGCATGAAGATCGAATAGAGCAATAAGGAATAGAGATATTACCAGTACGGCTGCCAGCAATAAGGACGTGGAAACAAACACTATGGCTAAACGAAGATTACGGGCTCGACGAGAGATAATCTGAATTTGAGATTGAATGCGCTGGTTTTTTCCACCTGAAATTTGCCGTAGTGCTTCAGCCAGTGAACGTGCACGATCAATTACACGAGCATAGCGGTTGGTCATGGATAACAACACAAGACCGGCACCAGAGATGACAATAACTGGTCCGATGGAAAGCTGGAGAGCGGGAACGATTTGTTCTAAAAGCATATAACTTCCTTCTTAAAAATCATTAAAATAATTATGTGAATTTCTTCTGACAGCTCGAGCAATAGTGGGTACCTCGCTGACCAACCTTGATTTTGGTAACAGGGGTATCGCAGATGAGACAGGGCTCATCTTTACGACCATAAACCTGTAGAGCAGCCTGATAAGTCCCACTCTGATTATCCCCATGACTAAAATTGAGTACTGTGGTTCCCTGAGCCTTAATGCTGGCTGAGAGAATGGACTGAATTGCTGAATGAAGGCTATCCACTCGAGCCTTCGGTATGACAGAGGCAATACTCAAGGGTTGAATACCCGCCTGGAAAAGAGCCTCATCCACATAGATGTTCCCTAGACCCGCCAGAAAGGTTTGATCCAGTAGCAGAGGTTTTATCTGCCGTTTTTTACCCCTGAGCATATCATAAAACGCATCCACAGTGAATTCCACACTGAGTGGTTCTGGTCCCAGGTGGTCCAGGGTATCATCAGGGTTATGGACATATTCCATGCGCCCAAATTTGCGTGTATCTTGAAAATACAGACTACTTCCTGATTCAAAATTCAGAATAACAGTCACGTGCTTTTCTGGAAAAACCGGTGTGAGTTTGCCGGTCATGCGCAAATGAACAAGCAGGGCGCCGTGGTCTAACTCAATAACAATATATTTGGCTCTTCGACGCACCCCCGTGATGGCTTTGCCAACAATGGACTCATATGGATCATCGGCTACCAGGGCTTTTTCCCAGGGAACTTCCAAATCCACGATGGTCTCACCTACGATGGTGTTCTGAAGACCTCGTACGACGGTTTCTACTTCAGGAAGTTCAGGCACTAAACTTCAGCCAAATTGAATGTGGAAATCGCACAGTCAAACCGCAAAGGACGCTGAGGACGCAAAGTTTGAATATTTATCAGCAGGATAGAACTCATAACCATTGATCATTTCTTCCCTGAGATTGAGAAGGGGTTGTGAGCGTTTCGTATTTCACTTTTTTTGCGCTCTTTGTGCCCTTCGCGGTTGAAAACTTTTTGTACAAGAAGATAATTAAGCCTTAAGGACGAGGCTGATGGGGCAGTGATCAGAACCGGTGACGTTGGGATGAATACGGGAAGCATCCACAGCATCAGCAATTTTTTCGCTGACCAGGAAGTAGTCAATTCTCCAACCCACATTGTTAACGCGGGCATTGGATCGAAAGCTCCACCAGGAATAGTAACCTTTGTCGCCAGGATGCTCCTGACGAAAGGTGTCAACAAATCCCGTATCCAGATATCGGTCTATCCAAACTCGCTCTTCAGGTAGAAAGCCTGAGGTTTTTTCATTGGGCTTTGGACGAGCAAGGTCAAGATCTGTATGAGCCGTGTTAAAATCGCCCACGACAATTACCGGCTTAATTTTATCCTTCTCTCTGATGTGTTCCTGTAAGGCACCATAAAAACGTAATTTATAATCGAGGCGGTCCTGATCTTTTTGTCCATTGGGGAAGTAGACATTATACAAAAAGAATTTTTTTTGCTCGGTGAGGACAATGCGGCCTTCACGATTGAATGCATCATCCAAAATGGCTGTCTCTACAGAAAGAGGTTCTGTTTTACACCAAGTTGCCACACTGCTGTAGCCTTTTCTTTCTGCCGAATGATAATAGGCATGATATCCCAGAGGTTTTGTCAAAGACTCATCCAGTTGATCAGGCTGTGCCTTGGTTTCTTGAAAGCACATAATATCCGGTGTAGCCAGGTTAAACCAATCCCAAAAACCCTTTTTAACAACGGCACGTATACCGTTAACATTCCATGAAACTATCCGCATTGAAGACTCCTTTTCTGCCATGAAAATACTCCGAAATCAGAAAACGCAAATTTTTTTATGTTCTTGCAGTTTTCAGAGAGTGGATCATTTGAATTAAAAAGGAGGAGACTATATTTTGACATTCCAAAATGGGACTGAGATACAGAATCATTTCATCGATGGAAAACCAGCATTGCGTGTGAAATCTCGCATGGAATGGCGAGAATGGTTGGAGCACAATTATAGTAATCGTGATGAGGTATGGCTGGTTATCTATAAAAAAGATTCAGGTAAACAAACAATTACCAAAATTGAAGCACTGGATGATGCTATCTGTTTTGGTTGGATTGATAGTCTGGTCAAAGGCATTGATGATGAAAAGTATATGCAGAAGTTTACACCTCGGAAACCTGACAGTCAGTGGTCAGAAGTTAACAAGAAACGCGTAAGCAAACTTGAGGAGGCAGGTCTCATTGAAGCACCTGGTCAGGTTCTCATCGATCATGCCCGAGCCACAGGGGAGTGGGATGTGATTCGCACGAGTCCCAATCAATTTGAAATATCCCGGGTATTAGCATCAGCCCTGGAAGCCTCAATAGGTCTCAGGAACAAGTGGGACAAACTTCCACCATCTCATCGACAGCAATACTTAGGATGGATTGCTCAGGCCAAAAGAGAAACGACTCGCCAGAATCGCATTAAGAAATGTATAAATATGCTGACTTCAGGCCAGTCACTCAATACCTTGTAATCAAAAGAAAGAAACGAAAATGGCCCCAAGAATTCTCCTCGTACTTGTTGCTGCACTATTCCTGGCTTGTTGCACCCCCCAGGTGGAAAATGTGGTGACAGTTACACCTGAACCTATTGCCCCCCAACTTGAGATTATGACACGCGCTGAATGGGGATGGGTCTCTCTCACTGATACCATTCCAACTCATGAGATCAAATACATCACCATCCATCACGGCGGTGAGGATTTCCCCGAAGACAAGGATGCTATCAAATATTTGATTGGTTTACAATCCTGGAGTCGATCTGACAAAAACTGGATTGATAATCCTTATCACTATATGATTGACTTGAAGGGAAATATCTATGAAGCACGTCCCATCGAATATCCTGGTGACACAAACACGGACTATGATGTACGTGGACATGCCCTTATTTGCGTTATGGGCAATTATGAGCACCAGATTCTGAGTAAAATCCAGTTCGAACAACTCGCCCTGTTGACAGCCATGCTGGCAGATAAGTATGCTGTATCCAATGACCTGATCAAAAGCCATAAAGACTATACAGAGACTTTGTGTCCTGGTAAGGATATCTATCGTTACCTGGAAGACGGTAGCCTGGTTAAGCGCATCGCAGAATTAAGAAACCCTTAGTCTTTTGTATTCGATTAGATGTCTTCAAAAATAAAGCTAAAATATTTTAAACAGTCTGGGGTGATCCCTGTTTGCAAGGGGAGGGTAGTGGTTATTACCGCCCGAGGTAGCAAACGCTGGATTATTCCCAAGGGATCCATTGACTGGGAGCTTTCAGCCCAGGAATCTGCTGCCAAGGAAGCCTTGGAGGAAGCCGGAATCAAAGGAGAAGTTCTTCCTGATGAAATCGGGACCTACACCTATGAAAAACTGGGGGGTAGCTACAAGGTGCGTCTCTATTACATGGAGGTCACCAAGCTCAAAGACAACTGGGATGAGAAACATTTTCGAAAGCGGAAATTGCTCACTCCCAAGCAAGCCATTAAAAAAGTGGTTCCTGCTGCGGTCTCGAAAATCATGGCCAGTTTTTTCCATGAGAATAGACATCTGATAAAAAAGAAGAAGCGTAAGTCCAGAAAGAAAAAGAAGGGCTAGAGCTATGGGGAATGCCATTGTTGGTGTGTGGAAGCTATTGACTGTCGTTTATGTATCTGGCGAAGACGTCACGACCATTGACCCAGCACTTCCTGGTCTCTTCATTTTTACAGAGGATCATTATAGTATGACCTGGATGCCTCTAAAAGTGCAGCAGGAAGCCTATGCCGATCAGTGGCATCCAAATGATGCAGAAAAGGTTCAGAGTTATAACTCCATCGTGACCAATACGGGTCGCTATGAATTGTCAGGCACGGAGTTGACCACCTATGTTGAGGTAGCAAAGACACCTGCTTTTGTGGGTGGTAGAGCTATCTATCAGTGTGATATTGATGATGATGAGATGCGTCTTGAGATTAAGGACAATGTGGCCAATGATGGAACCCGAGATGAGGGCTATCTCTTATTCAAAACGATCCTTACCCTCCAGCGGGTGGAGTAGAGAAAGAGGCAATTCTCATTATCGATGACTGAGCTAGCTTGAACCGCCGTAATTAGGTCATTAAGTCGTCACGCTGAGCATGTGTCATCCCGGCGGAGTCGAGGGACGAAGCGTGAGCGGAACGTCGACTCTTTGTCATCGAGGATGTTGCTATCTGATGAAACCCTTCGACAAGCACAATGTCCTTGTTTACTGTCTTCGCGAGGGAGTGTAAGGACTGCGGCGATCTCGAAAATAGAGATTGCCACGTCCCCCGCCTAAAGCGGTGTCCTCGCAATGACTACTCATGCAATGCAAAACCGTTATATTAATGAAGCAGGTGTAAATGACCAAACTTAGTAAATGGGAACAGATTTATTCTGTGGTGAAGCAGATTCCTGCAGGTAAGGTTGCCACCTACGGACAAATCGCCACATTGGCTGGGTATTACCGTCAAGCACGGCAGGTGGGCTATGCTCTCCATGCGGTTCCATCAGATGATATTCCCTGGCACCGAGTTATCAATGCACAGGGCAAAATCAGTTTGAACCTCGATATGGGTGGAGCGGTTCAGCGGAAATTATTGGAAGATGAAGGTGTGGTATTCACGGTTGCCGGGGTGATACCCTTACGGCAATATCAATGGCAATCCACCATTGATCCTCTGGAAAGCTAATTCTGATTTTTTGTTAAATGCCAGCCGTTCCCGTGTTCGCATTCATAAACATGTAATTTAACACCCTGCTCCTTACGCAGATGACCCGCTCGTCGGAGAGCATCACGTTCCGTGGCATAGGACTCTTTCAAGTTACCATCCGCGCCTCGGCAAATTGTACAGGTCTTGCTAGGGGTTTGCCGATCTTCTGGTGAAAGGTGCCAGAATCCGCATTTGCTACACTTATACGGAACCATGTGGTTTCCAGCATAGTTAAGATTGGCGTGCTTGGCCGCAGAGTTTGCCTCGGCCTTGGAGTCATATTCCATTAATGGACGACCCGTTTTTTTGGAATTGCAGCTCGGACTTTTTCTATTCAAAGGAGTCTCCCGGGGTTGGTGCTTAATCTAAAGATTATTTTTTAAAAATAACCATGGAAGTTTTAAAAAAAAGCCCCGAAATAATCCGGGGCTTTGAGTTTCTTTGTCTGTCAGGCTAAAGACTTATGAATCCGTCGAGTCTGCCTTGAGCTTGGTTATCGCATTCTGAAGGGTACGGGTTTCTCTGGCCATAGGCGCGATTGCGGCCAGACGAGAGACCCACTCCTCACCATCAACCGTGTTGCCGTCTTTCACATAGGCGCGGGCAATCTCGTAGATGAGCTGTGCATTCATAGGCGCTTCCATGCTGAGGGGAAGCAGGATATCCAAACTTTTCTCCGTCTCATCAAAGAGGTCGTTCCAGATGGAAGCAACCTTGACCCGCTCCATGAGAGGGGCGTTTTCACGACCGTTACTAAAGGCATTTTCCATATAGCGATAGGCGCTGGAGTCATCTTCAAGCTGGTAATACATCTGAGCGATTTGAAGATAAAGATCCATATAAGTCACAGGAATGGTTTCATCGGGAACCAGTTCGTCCATTTTGTGCAGGACATGCAGGGCCTTCGCGCGGTTCTCATCACCATCTAAACCATATTCATAAACGAGCTGGAGGAAACCCTTGCGGTAATTTTGTAGCAGACGCTGGACATTTGGTGGATAGTACACATCTGGGTCATCCAGGTTGGTATAGCGATATGTGTCAATGATTTTGTCATACATGACATCCACATCGATACTCAGGCCCACCTTATATGGCATCACTTGATAAGCTTGTCCATCCATACGCAGGTAATCTCCCAGACCAATTTGATTACTGGGGGAAACGGTTACGGCAAAGTATATGGGTTGTTTCCATTCATTCATCCGCATGATATCAAAAATCATGATGTCCTGTACGCGTAGACCGCCCATGAGTTTGCCCGTTTGGGGATTTTTTTGCCTTGAGATGGTAGGCTGCAAATTCCAGGTAATACCGGCTGAGTCCTGTTCCAAGGATCCAGATTCCGGCTTATCACCAGAACGAGTCGGTCCAGGAAGGGTCATTTGACGTTCCTCCCATCTCCAGAGACTCATCTTTTCAATTTCGTCATCCTCGAGACTGATGGGGACCTTCGGCTCCATGTGTTTTAATTGTTTGATGTACCAGGGCGTGTTGAGCAGACTCAAGTTAACCACACGCACATCCTTGCGTATCCCCTCTACCTCCTGTAAATACCAGAGTGGGAAGGTGTCGTTATCTCCATTTGTAAAAAGGATGGCATCGGGCTCGCAGGTATTGAGCAAGTTATATGAATATTCCCAGGCGACATAATTGCCGGAACGATCATGTGTATGATAATTGGCTTTCAGCATATTCGCTGGTGCGGCCAGGAGCATTATTGCTATGGCTGAACCAAAATATATTGGAGAATCTTTGCGCCAATCTTTGAGTTTTTCAAGGAGGGCGGCTGCACCTATACCTATCCAGATGGCAAAGGCGTAAAAGGACCCCACATACGAATAGTCTCGCTCGCGCGGTTGGGGATCATCCTGATTAAGGTAGAGCAGGATGGCAAATCCTGTCAGCATAAATAGAGCCATTACAGCAAAAGCTCGGCGTGAATCCTTGGAAAAATGATGAATCATTCCCGCTAGACCCAAAAGAAAGGGAATGCCCCAGAGCTGAGAAACATCCGGTCTATCCCCATCTCGTCCCCAGAATTGCCAGGCAAAGTAACGGATGTACATTTTATTTATCTGATATCGCCAGAAAAACTCTGAATTCGATCGATAACCACCATTGATGACACTCAAATTGTTCATCCGCTGATTAACATCTCGTCCTCCAACACCCACCACAACCTGATCTCCATTAACAGAAACAACCTCTCCGATTTTTCCGGTGCTGTTGATCTTGACAACACGTCCAGGAGTTGCAGAATTTCTATTGAGGGGGGTTTCACCCCAGCGATCGCGGTAAAACATGGGATAACTACCATACTGCTCACGTTCCAGATAGGATACGGCTCGAGATACAGTTTCAGGATCATTTTCATCAATATTAGGGTTTTGGGCTGAACGGATGAATATGGTTTCGTAAGAGGTGAAACCCACAAGTACCATGAGAAGAGCCATTACAGAAAGTCTGATCTCAGTTGCACGGGCACGATAGATTGATGGAGCAAACCAGATCAAAGCCATGAGAATGAGAATACTTACTGTAAATGTAGCGCCAATGGCTGATACGGCATTCTCCGTATTCATCATGTTGCCCATGAAGTTGGCCAGTTTGGGCATGCCCTTGATAATTCCAAGATATATGACGAGATAAGAAGCGCCAGCTGCACCCATAAGCAGAACTTGCTTCCAGAATCGGCTGCGTCGTTCACCCTTAAAAGCCTGGGATAAACCCCAGAGTCCACCACCGGTTATAATGGCAAAAATCACCCCGAGAACCATAAGTGCTGAGCTCAAATCACTGGAGGGAAGACGCATGTATTCACCAGAGGTGTCGGGGAGTGCTATTTCAACACCAATCAAGAGGGCGATGGCCATGATAGCCACAACAGCCAGCATATGGGTCATCATCTCGATGCCATCCTCTTTAGGATTAAGCTTCATGTACATGATGAGAGCGATAAATGGAATCGTAAGCAAGTTGAGCATGTGAACCGAGATGGCCAGACCCATCATATAGGAGATGATCAGAATGTAGCGGGAACCAGCTCCGCCTTCGTCCACCTTCTCGGACCATTTAAGAATTAGCCATACTACAATAGCTGTAAAAAAGATACTCATGGAATAAACTTCAGCTTCCACTGCATTAAACCAATGGCTATCAGAGAAGGCGATGGTGAGTGATCCCACCAACGCACCACCATATGCGATCCACTTGTCGGCTGTTTCTTTAATTCTTCCACGCCACTCTTCAACCAAACGGACGATGATAAGAAATAGAAACATATTGGCAAAAGCAGTAGCCAGCGGTGACAAAAGATTGATACGATAGGCAATATTGTGGAACTGGGGTTCATTTAAAACAGGATCAAGGGCAGCGCCACCTACAATGGGAAGCATGGAAATGACTCGCCCCAAGAGGAGATAAAGTGGTGAGCCAGGAGGGTGAGGCACACTTAGGGTATGCGAAACAGCGATAAATTCACCACAATCCCAGAATGAAACCGTCGGCGCCATGGTGTCCAGGTAAATCAAAAAGGTGAATACCAGCACGAAAAGTGCCATGAGGGTTTTCACCATGTCACGAGGTTTTAGAAAATCCATTGTTGATCCTTTTTCAGTTCAATGTGTTGATCACACGGTCAATTTTATAATCAAATTTAGCCGCTACCATTTATTGGAATTAGGTAATGTCTCCCACCGGCTTCATCTTTGTAATTTTCAATGCTTTCCCTCACCCATCAGGGTAAGGCCAAGCAATATATATGGGTTGAAGACTGATACCAAGACGATGTTCCTGGATGCCTTTAAGTTGGTGATGACGAGCAGCTAGGGTTTGGTGAGCTCAAATAGAGCAATACCTGTAGCCATGGCAGCATTGAGTGATTCACCTGCACCAGGTTTCTCTATGGAGAGGAGTGTCGATATTTGAAGTAGATTCTGATCAACGCCATGAGCCTCAGAACCCACAATAAGAAAGAGGGGCTTGCCTGGCTTGAAGGTTTGTATGGCAGTGCCCTGCATATGCAAAGCGGCAACCTCACCTCCAGCGACATTCCATTCCTCAGCACTTGATAAGAGATCGCTGGATGTGTGTAAATTCAGAGTGGCGACGGCTCCCATACTGCCTCGTACTACTTTTGGACTAAAGGGATCCACGCATTCCGGTCCCAGGAGGATATCCGTGACTCCAAACCATCGACCTGACCTGAAAATGGTACCCATATTGCCTGGATCAGAGATACGATCTAGTACCAGGAGGATTTTCGTATTTTCCAAGTCAGGTTCTGTCTGAACCCCAGGAATGCGAGCCACACAAATGATTCCCTGGGGACTTTTGCTATCTGAAATTTGTTCGATTTGAACTGGAGTTGCCTCGAAGTGCTTTACATCAGAAGGAATCGGAAATTTATCAAAATTCTTGGAGGTAATACAGGCAATGATCTCCAGGTCTGACTGAAGGGTTTCTTCGCAAAGCCTGGCACCCTCTAACAAGAAAAGACCTTCCTGCTTGCGGAATTTAGAGCGTTTGAGAGCCCGGTAGCTGGCGGTTTGGGCGTTGGTTAGAAGTGAGGGGAGTGACGACATTTACAGACCTTCCTTGGATAGCAGAATTTTATTCTCACACATAAAAAAGAGAATTGTCATCGCGAGCGAATCAACTCGAAGAGTTGAGGAAGCGCGGCGATCTCGAATCCGAGATTGCTTCGTCGCGGAGCCTGTCCTGAGCGCAGTCGAAGGGCTCCTCGCAAAGACGTGATGTTGCTATCCCTGGACAACATCGACCACATCATCAAAAGCAACAGCTTCCTGCTCACCCGTTTCGAAATTCTTGAGCTGCACGATGCCTTGTCCAAATTCTTCTTCCCAGAGGATAGCCACATAACGTGCTTTCTGACGATTCGCTTCCCGCATCTGAGCCTTCATGCTTCGACGTAGGGTGTCCATGTCACACTTCAATCCAGCGCTTCGCCATGCATTAATAAGTTTTGGTGCTTGAACTCTCAGAGCCTCACCCTGAACAGTAAGGAAAATGTCCAATCCAGAATCGGTTTTCAGAGGTTGTAACGCTTCCACAACCAGAAGGAGCCTTTCAATGCCAGAGGCCCAGCCAATAGCAGGTACATCTTGTCCACCCAACTCCTTGACCAGATCGTTATAGCGTCCACCGCCACAGATGGCATCCTGTGCACCGAGAGCATCACTGGTGAATTCAAAAATGGTGTGGGTGTAGTAATCCAATCCACGCACCAATAAGTCGTCTTGAACATAAGGTATGTCCATGGCTTCAAGCATTTTCAGGACTTCGGAATAATGTGCTGCTGATGCTTCATTGAGACATTCGCGAATTTTCGGAGCATCTTTCACAAGCTCTTTGTCATTGGGTGCTTTGCTGTCTAGAATTCGTAGTGGGTTTGATTCAAAACGTTTCTGACTGGTTTCAGAAAGTGAGCTGAGCTGTGGTCGTAGATATTCCTGTAGCGAATGACGATAAATCGCCCGGCTTTCACTATCACCCACACTATTAATTTTAAGGGTCACTGATTTCTCAATACCCAACTCTTTGAGAATGGCATAAAAAAGGGCGATCATCTCGGCATCCTGTTCAGGATTGGGTGAACCAATGGCTTCTGCCCCAAATTGCCAGAATTGACGATAGCGTCCTTTCTGGGGACGTTCCTGGCGGAACATAGGTCCCTCATACCAAAGCTTTTGTACTGGTGAAATCTGCTGGAGATTGTTCTGAATATAGCTGCGTACAACACCTGCTGTAAGCTCAGGTCTCAAAGTCAGAGATGATTTGCTCATATCCGTAAAGGAATACATTTCCTTGGAAACAATATCAGTATCTTCACCAACACCCCGGGCGAAGAGCTCAGTTTTTTCAAAAATGGGCAGACGAATCTCACCAAAAGCGTAGCTATCCATGACATGCTTCACAACTGATTCCAGGGCTTGCCATTGTTTCGTCTCACCAGGGAGTATGTCATTGACACCTTTTACACGTTGTACTTTTTGCGGCATGACTAGGTCGCTTTCATCTTTGGGTTCACTGCATCAGCCATACAATATAGAATTGAGTCCTATTGATAGATATTTTTTCTATGGCCAACCTTTACAATTGTAATAAGCAATAACTGGTCTCGGATTTCATACAAGATCCGATATTTCCCATGCCGTAAACGATATTTTTCTTGGCTGGACAATTTTCTTGATTGCTGAGGTCTAGGGTTGGTGGACAATCTATGTATGCGGTCTAAAATTTTAACAATATCATTTTTGGGAAGGTGTCTAAGATCCTTTTTGACCGATTTTTTAAATTCAATCTTATAGAATGCCATCTCGCTTCAATTCCTGAACAAAAGTCTCATAATCCAATGAGGGCTCATCAATTCGATTCTGAAAAGTTTCCAGATCTTCTGCATCCTCAAATAAATCAGAACGCAAGGCATCATTGATAATCTGGGAAATAGAGAGGGATGTCTCTACTGCTTTTAACTTCAAAGCTTTGTGAATAGTGGGCTCCAGATAAACCGTTGCCCGAGTTGATAGTTTTTTCATAGGCTATTCTCCTCCAGATAGGGAGTGAAAATAGCGTTATGACGCTATAACGTCAAGACGTTTATTGGACATCGTTCAGGCAACTTTGAAAAGGGCATGCAGAGTAAAACCACTTTCATGAAAAAAAGGAAGCTCTTAAGTATGTTTTTTGGGAATAATCAGCTCATAATTGAAACGGTGGCTTTCATGATTATATTTTAAGGGCTTAGCTAACCCACAATCCCAAATTTAGTCTCATTCCATGCAAAATACGGTTAGAACACCAAGCTTTATAGCTTGGAATTCCAGAATAACTAATAAATGGGAATCGCTACCCACGATTTTAATCGTGGGGTAAAATATGCCCCCAAAAACGAAAACCGTTTCAACGGTTTAAAGGAGATACACCAAGATGAGCCACTCACTAACTAGGATATGGATACACAGCGTATTTGGAACCAAGGGGCGCAGGTCATTGATAAAGGATGATATACGAAAAGAACTATTCTTACATATCCAGCAAGAAATGGAGAAGACAGGCTGTGGGGTAAGGAGTATAAACGGCACAAGTAACCACATCCATGCGTTGTTCTTGTTGCCCAGGGAGCTTTCTATTGCTCAAGTAATGAAATCGATCAAAGGTGAATCATTTCATTGGGTAAATCAGAATGATATGATCCATGCTAAATTTGCCTGGCAAGTAGGTTATGGAGGATTTTCAGTAAGTGAATCCGCTGTGGGCAAGGTCGAATACTATATCCAGAATCAACAAGAACATCATCGAACCATGACCTTCTTAGAAGAATATGAAAGGTTAATGGAAAACCATAAACTACTAATAAACCATTAAAATGGTTGCGGTTGCTATTGGATCTGGACACCTGCCCATGATTGAAATCATGGGTTTCTCAGTGAGAATTGATTTCTTGGATAATTTGCATCTCTAACCGTGGGGAGCAGTTAGATTTGAGCTAATCGAAACCTATTCTTCTCCTGGTTCAAAATCGATGGCTTCCAAAACGGCTTCGGCTGCTTCCAGATTTTCTTCAGGGACCATAAGGGTGGCTTGGTTTCCTGCCAGGGAGACAGAATGAGCACCCAATCCAGAGGCCAGCATACTGCGTTTAATTTCGCAAGGGATATCAGCATTTTCAAGGGCACCACGAAGCATTTCAGCAGTAATATCACCTTCAACAGTCCGAAGTTCAACCCACTTTTTTTCATCACTCATATTCATGACTACCTCCTGTTTATAGTTAAGGCCTAAACTTAACTATAAATGTACTGATTTGCTCAATGTAAAAAGGGAGAGGCCGCAATTTGAAAGTTCACGAAAAGATGGTTTCTTGATAAAACACCATTATAATCGCGGGCTTAGCTGGGAGCTGATGAAAGGAACATTGGGGTGCAACCCAAAGAAATAGAACACATTTTACATACGCGGGTACTTCCCAAAGTAGCCAAACCCGGACGATATCTGGGAAACGAATACAACATTATCATCAAAGATTGGGATAAAATTAGAGCAAGTATCGCTTTAGCTTTTCCTGATGTCTATGATACAGCCATGCCATATAATGGTTTCCAGATACTGTATCATATCCTGAATCGGGAAGCAGATATCGCAGCAGAAAGGGTCTATGCACCCTGGCCTGATATGGAAGGACTTATGCGCGAGCATGGCTTGCCCATGCATAGTCTTGAAACCAAGCATCATTTGCGTGACTTTGATATTGTAGGGTTTTCACTACCCTATGATCTTCTCTACACCAACATTTTGACCATGCTGGATTTATCTGATATCCCCATCTGGACAAAAGACAGGAATGAGGAAGATCCCTTTGTTATTGCTGGTGGAACCAATGCCTACAATCCAGAACCCGTGGCAGATTTTTTTGATCTTGTGATCATTGGAGATGCCGAGGAACTGGTGGTTGAACTGGTGCGCCGTATTGGCGAAGGACGTCGAGTAAAACGCTCCCGGCGTGAGATACTGGAGGATCTGGCATCTATGCCTGAAGGTGTGTATGTGCCAGCGTTCTATGACTTTGAAACGGATACCTCGGGTAAATTAATCGCCATCACCAAAAATTTTGATAAAGCTCCTGATCGGGTGAAAAGCGCCAAAATCCCCGTTTTGGAAGCCTCCAATTATCCCACAAAGCCCATCGTTCCCATTGTTGAAACAGCCCAGGACTGGTTTGCCCTGGAAGTCATGCGGGGCTGCACACAGGGATGTCGTTTCTGTCATGCTGGCATGGTATATCGTCCTGTTCGCGAGCGTAAACCCGAAGAACTCATTGAGACAGCCAAAACCACACTAGCCAATACTGGTCAGAAAAACATGTCGCTCTTGTCGCTATCTACCAGTGACTATACAGGTCTGACTGAAGTGGTTGAGGGTATGAAACCCTATCTCAGAGAAAATCGGGTCTCAGTTTCATTTCCGTCAATGCGCCTAGATACATTTACCAAAGAGATTGCTTCAATTGCTTCAGAGGAGCGCAAATCAGGTTTAACCTTTGCTCCTGAAGCCGGTACGTGGCGGATGCGCCGGGTCATCAACAAGGTGATCAGTGATGAAGATTTATACTCATCGGTACAGATTGCTCTGGATGGGGGCTGGAAGACACTCAAGTTCTATTTCATGTTGGGTCTGCCCACAGAAACACAGGCTGATTTGCAGGGAATCGTAGATCTCATCAATGATGTCCGTAAAATGTCCAACCCGTACGGTAGGATAAAAATTAATGTGACCCTGTCCACCTTCATTCCCAAACCGGAAACACCCTTCCAATGGGAAGCACAAGACAGCAAGGAGGTCATCCGGGAAAAGGTTGATTTCCTGATGAAAAATTTGAAGCATAAAAATGTGAAAGCTTCCTATCGTGATCCGAAATACTCCGAGATTGAGGGAGTGTTATCCAGGGGGGATCGAAAGGTTGCTGCCGCCATCTATGAAGCATGGCGAGAAGGTGCCCGCTTTGATAGCTGGGGTGATTACTTCCGCTATGATCGCTGGATGAATGCCTTTGAAACGGCAGGTATTAATTACCAGGATTATCTGGATGCCCGGGATGATCAAGAGATTCTACCCTGGGATATTGTGGATAACGGCATCCTGAAAAAGTTTCTACGTCGAGAAAAACGGAATGCGTATCAAGAAGCAACCGTTATTGATTGTCGAGATGGCTGTCTGGCTTGTGGTGTTTGCGATTTCGACGAACTCTTTATGCGGGTTGTCAAAGATGGTACAGCAGGTGAATCCACTATCAAACCAGAACCCTATGTTGCCCCTGAAAGAGAGCCCCTTCCCGAGCTGCTAAACACCACACCGGTGCATACTGCCCGCTTGAGATATTCAAAGTCAGGCATGGCCAGTTATCTCGGTCATCTTGATGTTCAGAACTCCTTTATGCGAGCTATCAGTCTAGCCGGTTTACCTGTTGTTTTTTCTCAGGGTTTTAATAGCCGTCCTAAAATATCCAGTGGACCAGCGTTACCACTGGGTTACACATCTGAAGCTGAATACATGGATATTCTACTCTTTCGCCAAGTTGATTCAATCGTTGAGGGTTTAAATAAATATCTACCTGCTGGTGTTGCTGTGCTTGAAGTGGCGTGGCACAAGGGTAGAATAGATTCTGTGACGGGTCAGATTTCCTCCATTAAACAGAGAATTGACCTGGAAGATATTCCTGCTGAAATGTCTCTGGAGGAATTGAAACAAAACTTTGAACAGAAGAAAAATGTGTATATTAAACGCGAGCGAAAACAGCGCGTAATATCCCTGGATATAAAAGTATATATCCAGTCTATTGAAATAAAGGGTAATAGCCTCGAAGTTATCACTCTGGTTCAAAACGGGAAGGGAATCCGATTAAACGAATTTCTCCCCGCGTTTTTTGAAGTTCCGATCGAAAGCCTACCAATACACACTGTTCAAAGAGAAGCTGTTTTCATGAACTTCACAGCGTGATTGGTTGGACGATCGGTGAGTACCGTTGTAAAAAGAACCTGAACAGATCCACACCTCCCGTCTGTATAGCGGTTTATCCATGTTTGTCTCTGAGAGACAACCCCGGCATACCTAAAAACATTGAGGTTTAGATCGGTGGGATATTCTGAAATCTGTTTATTCTAGGATTACTGTCAGGTCATTACGTTCCCGCTTATATAAAAATTCGACCCAAGCAAGGGGAACGCTTTTTACGACTGCAAAACAGGTGAACATCTTTTGATGCACCTGAATTAATAGCAGCTCATAAGACTGCTAAAACCAGAATTGGTAAAAGAATTTAATCGATTCCTGAAAAAATTCCGAATCGATAGTGCGCAAGATCAGATAGAATAGGACTACAGAGAGTCCGCTCAAGTAGAGTAAGCGCCACAAAAATTTTGTGAAAGGTTCATTCAAGGAGAGTGAATGACCTCCCCGTTGAGAGTAAATGCCTCAACCTTCTTCTTTTACCGGTTCAATTCATATCTAAGGAATTGAAATGAAGAAGGACATCTTTATAAACCAAACACATAAGGAAACTCGGATTGCCATCCATGAGGATGACGTTCTCGTAGAACTTTATGTTGAAAAACCCGAAAACATCAGGATTGTTGGCAATATCTACAAAGGCGTTGTTGAAAATGTGTTGCCTGGTATGCAGGCGGCTTTTGTTGATATTGGCATTGGAGCCAATGCATTTTTGCCCTTTTCTGAGGTAGAAGGTGAATCCTTTCTCCTGGATCAGGATGAGGACGATGAGGATGAAAAACCTCGCAAAGGTGGGCGTGGTCGTTCAAGAAATCAGAATCAACGTCATGATCATAGAAGGCACAATGCCCCAAAATTAAAGACGGGACAGCAGATTCTCGTTCAGGTTATCAAAGAACCTTATATGGGTAAAGGGGCTCGAGTTACAACGAATATCTCCCTTCCAGGTCGTTTCCTGGTTTTGGTACCGAATTCAAATTCTATTGGAATCTCGCGGAAAATTTACAACAATTTTGAGCGGCGTCGCCTTAGACGTACTTGTCAGGAATTGAAACCTGAAGGCTTTGGTTTGATCGCCAGAACGGTTACAGAAGGCAAAGATGATGAAGCCCTGGGTGCTGATTTAAATAACCTCATGGACTCCTACAAACGCATGGAAAAGGTGGTAAAAAGCAAACCTGGTCCTGTGCTTGTCTATAAAGACATGGAGACGGTCTCCAGTCTTATTCGGGATCTTTTTACCAATGATGTTCAGCGTGTCATCACTGATAATAAATCTATGTACAAGCAAACCAGCAGCTATCTCAAAGGGGCTGCTCCCCAATTGCTGGATCGACTCATTCATTACAATAAAAAATTGCCCATGTTTGATGCCTATAATGTCCAGAAGGCTATCGATATCTCCATGTCTCGCAAAGTGGGCCTGAAGAGTGGCGCTTCTATCGTTATTGAACAGACGGAAGCTCTGGTTTCCATCGATGTGAATTCAGGAAAATTTATTGGCCGCAAAGACCATGAAGCCAATGCTGTGAAGATCAATCTAGAATCTGCCAGAGCGATTGCTCAGCAACTACGTCTCAGAGATCTGGGTGGATTAATCGTTATTGACTTTATTGACATGTCCCGTGAGGACAATAAGAAGAAAGTCTATTACGAACTCCGACGTGAATTACGTAAAGACCGTGCTAAGGTAGCTGTAAGTTACATTTCCGATTTCGGTCTCCTGGAAATGACCCGCCAACGCATTCGTCTCAGCTTATTGCTTTCTGCTACTGAGGAATGTCCCGTTTGTAAGGGACGGGGTCGCATTATGTCCAAAGCTGCCCTTACCACACAGATTGAGGGTTGGTTCCGTCGCTTTCATTCCAAGAAACGTGAATTTAGACTTCAACTGGTGGTCAATCCTGAATTGGCGAAATTTTTAAGATCTGGTCGTAAAAATGTGGTCCGCTCTATTCAGTGGCAGCATTTTATCAAAGTTGAAATTGTCGAGGATGAATCCAAAAACATGGATGAATTCCGAGTGATCAGTAAGAAACAAGGTAAAGACATCACCGACGATTATTGATGTCGATCTGAGGAGCGTTTATGAGCAAAGCTGAGAAACTGGCAAAAGAGATTTTTAGTGACCAGGATTTGCAGGATATATCTGCTGAGATAAAAACTTTTGAAGGTCGAACCAGTGGTGAGATTGTCATCAGTTTTAATACAAGCTCACACAATCAACCCTATAAAACTGCCAAGCGAATATTCGAAAAAGCGAAGCTTCATCAGACTAAAGAGCGTAATGCCACACTCATCGTTCTTTTTCTTTCTGAGCATAAATTTGCTGTTTATGGCGATGTGGGTATCCATGAAAAAGTTCCGGTAGACTTCTGGGAAGAAACCGTGGATGAGATGAGAGCTCAATTTGGTCAGGGTAATATGCGTGAAGGATTATTGGCTGGTATTCACAAATTAGGTGAAAATCTGGCAAAATACTTTCCTGTGGCAGCAGACGATGTCAATGAATTAAGTGACGAGATCAAGTTTGGTGATAGCGATGAGTGAAGTTTGTAAGCTGACCCATGTATTTAAACGTGATGGAACCTACGTTCCCTATTCCCGCAAACGTATCAGCAACGCCATTTATAGGGCCGCTGTAGCAGTAGGTGGACGTGATAAGGACAAAGCTGATGAACTCGCGCTGAAAATCGAGGGCATTATCTGTGAGAACTATTCTGTTGAACAACCACCCATGGTGGAAGCTATCCAGGATATCGTTGAAAAAGTGCTCATTGAAGAAGGCCATGCCACCGTTGCCAAACACTTTATTATATACAGGGCAACTCAGAATGAAAAGCGCAAGGCCAAGCTCAGCAAAAGCACGGTTCACACAGGGAATATCCCGTATCAGAAAATTTATGAGGTATTAGTCTGGGCTTCAGATCATGATCTCAATTCCGTTGAAAAATTAAACCAGCGAATTGCCAATGGTGAATTTCCCCAGATTTGTCTGGAAGCAGATGCTGCTTATGAATCTGATGTTCAAGCCGCTGCCGAACTGATCAGCGAGCGTGATGGATACATTCGGATCGTGGTTGTGGCGGGTCCATCCTCATCGGGAAAAACCACCACGACGCGCAAGCTGGCTCACTATCTCTCAAAAAAGGGCATGGGTCTGGTTGAGCTGAATGTTGATCACTACTTTTTTGATCTCGAAATGCATCCTGTAGATGAATTTGGTGACCATGATTTTGAGACCCCTCAAGCTCTGGATCTCCACCTTATCAATCAACATATTAAACAATTGTTGGCAGGTGAGGAAGTGCTCACTCCATCCTACGATTTCAAGTCAGGCACACGGACTCTGGATCAGATTCCCCTGAAGATTAAATCCACAGATGTCATCCTCATTGATAGCCTCCATGGACTTTACGGTGACATGCTCAACGGAATTGACCAGAGCACCGTTTTTAAAGTGTATATCGAAACTTTGTTGCAGATGAAAGGTGCTAACGGAAAATTTATCCGCTGGACTGATCTGAGACTCATGCGTCGCATGATTCGTGATGAACAGCACCGTGCTTATGATCCCCGTCAAACATTGACACACTGGCATTACGTCCGCAATGCAGAATTGCGAAATATCCTACCCTATATCACAACGGCTGATTATATCATCAATGGAGCTGTACCCTATGAATTGCCGGTGATGAGAAATCGTCTACTGGAGCACTTCAGGGAGTGGGAGCAGGACTATAAGAATGATCCACGTCGCGTAGATGCCTATCTAAGAGCCAAAAGAGTACGGGAAATGCTGGAATCTGTCACTCCAGTTGCAGACGAATCTCCCATCCCCGAAACCTCGCATTTCCGTGAATTTATAGGTGGCAGTATTTATGATGTTCATTAAGTCAGGCTTTTAACAAGTAATATTACTTACCCTGTATCTAGCTCGGGAGCATCCACTATGATGGACTGGTTAAAAAAATGGTTTTTCCGCTGGTCATTTATAGATATACCTGTCTTTGGTGTTGGTCTGGCTTTGGTGATTTACTACATCAACAGTGTTGAGGGCGGAAACCCTGAATCCCTGTTTTTTGAAGCCATTGTTCCGAATATTGGTACAGAGTTACTGGGAGTCTGGCTGAGTGTTAGAATTATTGAATCAGTTTTGCGTGTCCGACAAAAACGTAGCCGATTGCGTGCCCAACTTATCGACAACATGAATGACCTCGTCTCCTTAATTCGAAGCATTGCCCCTCATTTCGAGCAACAAACCATCGACCATCTCAGTTCAGAGCTTAAATGGTTTGAAGAGATGAAGGATTATCGCATTAGTGGAATCTCAGAGGATACCATCAAATTGATCAATGAGGTAACTAGATTGTACTCTCAGGCAGCCAGTGAAGCTTTAAAGATCAACCCTCTGCGAGATCAAATTAATGATCTGTTTCTATTTCATCCTGAGATGTTGGATAATCGATTAATGAAAGAACTCCACGATATTTATCGTAGACAGAATTATACTCGAATTGTGGTGAGGCGTATTGATAACAGGATAAAAAGATACAAAGAGAAGCTGATTGAAGTTGGGCATGCTGCAGAATTGCCAGAGGAAAAAGAAACCATCCAGAAAATTGAAGAATATTCTGAGATTCTAAAAGTCTATATTGCCATTACACTTGATGCTGAAGCGGCTGTGATTGAGGCTCGTTCTGCAGTATTGAATAGGGAATATAATTTTTAGATGATTAATGTTTGAACATCAAAAGAAATTGAATGCAGAATTAATTTTTGTAGGTTCTCTGATTAACTATGAATGACCAACACCACTTTTACCATAGAAAACAGTTTCGCTGGATGATTCCCTATATCAATAGAGCCAAGCAGGCCTCTTTCCCTGGTTTTGACCGGGTCCCCGTATTCAATGTGCTTTTATTTTTCTTTAGGGGTATTCGTGATGGCCGCGTGATTTCAAGAGCTGAAGCAGTCTCGTTTAATCTGGTTTTAGCTGTTTTTCCAGCCATTCTCTTCCTCTTTACCCTCATACCCCTGATTCCCGTTGATAATTTTCAAGTTGATCTCCTTCTGATGATTCAATCCATTCTGCCTGCCAGTACTTATGTAGTGGTTCAGAGAATCATTGAGGATATCATAACGATCAAACATGGTGGTTTGTTGTCATTTGGTTTTGCCTTTGCTTTGGTGTTTTCCACCAACGGTATTGTCGCACTCATAGATGCTTTTAATGTATCTATCCACGTGGAGGAGAGTCGTAGCTGGTTGATGCAGCGCGCCGTTGCTCTGGTGCTGGTAATCTCCCTGTTTTCCCTGGTCACAATTGGTGTCTCTCTCATGACCATCACCCACAGACTGATGGATTTTTTGGTTGCCAAAGAACTCATGATACAGGGTTGGCTATACTATATGGTGAATACTGGTAAATGGGTGGTGATTCTAACCGTATTCTATTTTGCATATTCTTTCCTCTATTATTGGGGTCCTTCAAAGAAGAGCCAATACCGATTCATCTCAGCTGGGGCGAGTCTGGCTACAGTCCTATCTATTTTGATTACCACTGGTTTTGGATTCTATATCGATCATTTTAGTCGCTACAATGCCCTATATGGTTCCATTGGGACCCTCCCCATTATCATGTTAATGGTTTTTTGTTATGCTCTCGCTATCATTATTGGCTTTGAGTTGAATATCGGAATTGTCGCTGCCCGCAAGGTTATTCTTACTGAAGTAAAATCATAACTCCTACCTGGACATTGAGTTCATCGAAATGTCAATCCCTACAGCTATGACTTCCCCCTTGGCTCAAAACCCTGATTCATTATCTTCCTGCCCGACTAAAATTCAGAACTGAAAGAGGAGGGGATCACGTCATGAAAGTTGTAGCCTTGATGCTGTTTTCATTTGTGGGTTATCTGATTGCCTATCATACCTATGGTAAATTTCTGGCACGCAAGATTTTCAAATTAAAGCTTGATCGTCAGGTACCCTCACGAGAGTTGGAAGACGGGGTTGACTTTATCCCAACCAGGAAGAGTATCATCTTTGGTCACCACTATACCTCCATTGCTGGCACGGGACCAATTGTGGGTCCTGCCATCGGAATAATTTGGGGCTGGGTGCCGGCCATGATATGGATCTTTTTCGGCTCTATTTTTATGGGGGCTGTCCATGATCTTGGATCTTTGGTGTTATCCCTGAGAAACAGGGGCGAATCACTTTCAGAGTTTGCTGCCCGCTATGTCAATTTGCGAATGCGATATATCGCTTTTCTCATCATCTTTTTGGAGTTACTGATCATCATCGCTATTTTTGGGGTCATTATTGCCATGATCTTTCAGATGTTCCCCCAATCCGTTTTTCCTGTCTGGATGGAAATCCCCATAGCAATCACTCTGGGCTGGTTGATATATAAACGCAGTGCCAATATTCTCATTTCAACTGCAGCAGCAGTGACCTTGATGTATATAACCGTATTTCTGGGGCACTATCTGCCCTTTAGCATGCCTGCTATCGGTGGTTTGCCTGCAACGGGTGTCTGGACCATCATCCTGTTGATTTACGCCGGAGTTGCTTCCGTCATTCCCGTGAACCGTTTGTTGCAACCCAGAGATTATATAAATGCCTGGCAGCTCTTTATCGCAATGGGTGTTCTGGTAGCGGGAATCATGATATCCGGATTGTGGGGAGATTTGGAAATGGTGGCACCCGCTCTCAATGTTTCACCAGCCGGGGCACCACCACTCCTGCCTTTCCTGTTCATCACCATCGCCTGCGGGGCGCTTTCGGGGTTTCACGCTGTCGTCTCTTCTGGAACCACTTCCAAACAGATTGCCAATGAACCGGATGCTCTCTTCATTGGTTATGGCTCCATGCTCATGGAAGCCATCCTGGCAACTCTCGTGGTGATTGCAGTGGGGGCGGGGATCGGTCTTGCCTATGAGCAGGCTGATGGTTCCATCCTAACTGGTACCGCAGCCTGGCATCAGCACTACGCGACTTGGGCGGCTTCCCAGGGTTTAGCTTCAAAAATTAACGCCGTCATTATTGGTTCAGCCAACATGATGGAATCGATCTGGATTCCCAAAAGCCTGGGGATCATCATCATCGGCGTCTTTATTGCTTCATTTGCAGGGACGACCCTGGATTCAGCAACTCGTATCCAGCGCTATGTCATCACCGAATTGTTCCGCGATATAAAAGTGAAAGTATTCACCAATCGCTACATTGCCACAGCCTTTGCTGTCCTGACTGCTGCTGCACTGGCATTTATCACTGGAGCAGATGGCAAAGGGGCATTGACACTCTGGCCTCTATTTGGGGCAGTCAATCAACTTCTGGCTGGAATGGCTTTGATCGTCATAAGCATTTATCTGAAGAAGAAAAGAAAAGGTCTCACATATTTGATAACAGCAATCCCAGCATTGATCATTCTGACCATGACCATTTGGGCGATCTTTCTCAACGAAATCAGTTATTGGGAAAGCGGCCATGGTCTATTGATTTTTCTCAATGCCATTGTATTCCTCCTGGCGATCTGGATGGTTATCGAAGGCCTTATTTCTGTTCTGAGAAGAACCGATCAGGGATGACCTACGGAGAAGGGTCGGCCAATTTATTTTTAATATGTGACGAGGAATCAATTCTCTGGGCCATTTCCAAAGCTACCTTTGCATGATGAAAAATGTGCTTATTTCACTGGGACTTCTTTGCAGCCTTTTGAGTGGTAGTGATCTTGATTTACTCTATGATGACAGTCAGGTTGCCATGTTTCAGCAGGTATTTATTTTGTGAAATTGGAGCAGGGGAACTTCGTCTCAACACACAAGGTGCTCCTATTAAAATAAGTGGAGCCCGAATCCACTCCTGAGAGGAAGATTAAAAAATGCCCAAAATAATAGAATCACCAACCATCATCGAATCGGTAGGTAACAAACCCAAGCGTATTGAAGAATTCGTGGGCCATGTCAATTCAAATCAGGGAGAAGTGAGTGTGGCTCGCATGGTATCACCAGGGGGATGGGTGGAACCAGGTCAACGGCCTGAATTTATGGAAATCACCCTGGTTTTAAAGGGGCGACTTCACGTTGAGTATGCCGATGGTGCAAGCGACGTGATAACTGGACAATCCATTATCACAGACCCTGGAGAATGGGTTCGTTATAGTACCCCTGGGGAGGACGGTGCTGAATATATCGCGGTGTGTTTACCAGCATTTTCTCCAGCGTCTGTTCATCGCGATGAAGAATAGCTCGCCCTAGAAAATTTTAGCTTTGATACTCCGCTTTAAACTGGAAATTATCCATCGAACGATTATAGTTAAATCAATGCATAGAATAGGGGTTTGAAATGAAATGTCCGGCATGTGCCAATACACTTGTTGCAACAAAGGTTGGTGAGATCACAGTTGATGTCTGTAAAAATGGTTGTGGAGGTCTCTGGTTTGATAATTATGAGCTGAAGCATGTCGATGAAAAACACGAAGCCGCTGGAGAAGCCCTTCTCAATACAAAAAAGAATCCAAGTGTTACTGTAGACTACAGTCAAAAACGAGCCTGCCCCAAGTGTGAGGGTGTGATTATGATGAAACATTTCATGAGTGTCAAACGTGATGTGGAAGTTGATGAATGCGCCAATTGTGGTGGTTTTTGGCTGGATGCTGGGGAACTGGGTCAAATCCGTGATCAATTCACCACCGAATCAGATCGGGAAAAAGCTGCAGACACTTACTTTGCAGAAACCTTCGGTGAAGAGCTTCAGAAAATGCTGGAAGAAAGTCAGGAAAAAGCTGATCGAGCCCATAGCATTGCTAAAATGTTCCGCTTCCTTTGCCCCTCCTATTATATCCCTGGGAAACAAAAATGGGGCGCATTCTAAAGGCTATGTTAAAACTGCAGGAAATTGAAGCAGGAGAATTTTCGAGCTGGCTTAGAGATACTCTCACAGCACTAAAAAATGATACTGAGATGGATGTCCCTTGTGGGAAATGTAATTCCTGCTGTAGATCATCCTACTTTATCCATATCAAACCCGACGAAACAGATACCCTGTCTCATATCCCTGGAGAACTCTTATTTCCTGCCCCAGGTTTACCAGAGGGAAACGTGCTCATGGGCTATGACGAGAAGGGTCACTGCCCCATGCTCAAAAACGGGGCCTGTTCCATCTATGAGCACCGTCCTTTAACCTGCCGTAGCTATGATTGCAGAATATTCCCGGCGACGGGCATTCAGATAAGTGGAAAAGACAAAATCCTCATTAACCGGCAAGTTGAACGCTGGAAATTTAGTCTGACAAAACCTGAAGATGTTGAGCTTCAGAAGGCTGCTAAAAAATCAGCCTCATTTTTAAAAAACAAATCGAAGCTGTTTCCTCCCGGTGAATTACCTGGTAATGCTACTCAATTAGCCATTATGGCTCTCAAAGTCTATGATCTATTCCTTGAAGAAGGTGATAAGTTAGTGGATGATAAAAAAATGGTAGAGGCAGTTGTTCAAGCCGGGGAAAAATTCAATAGTCCGGGTTAGCCACTCCATTATTTGACTGTATAGGTAACATCAATAAAACAGGACGATATATGCAAATCATCAATAAAAACTTAATCCTGATGCTTGCAGTTCTAACTCTTGGTACCTGTACGAAGGCAACAATTCAGGAAGAATTAGAAGCCATTTTTACAAAGCGAGGAGTTGAGGGAACGATATTCATAATCAACGCTGCCACCGGACAGAAATATGTAGCCTATCCGGAAAGGGCAAAAACCCCCTTTCTTCCGGCATCAACTTTTAAAATCCCCAACACCCTCATTGCCATGGAGGAGGCAGTCATTTCCAGTCCCGATGAAGTGTTCAAATGGGATGGTGAAGTGCGATTTGTTGATGCCTGGAACCAGGATCATTCACTGAGAACAGCTTTTCCCGTTTCTTGTGTCTGGTTTTACCAGGAATTGGCCAGACGGGTGGGAGATGAGAAATATCAAAATCATTTGAAACAGCTAAACTATGGCAATATGCAGACAGGTCCAGATGTCACCAGATTCTGGTTAAATGGTGAATTACGAATCACAGCTGAAGATCAAATTTCATTTCTTGAAAACTTATACAACAATGACTTACCCTTCCATCAGGATCACCTCCGATTGGTGAAAGATATCATGATAGTAGAGCAATCAGATGAGTATACCTTGCGTGCCAAAACGGGATGGGCGGTTCGGGGCGATGGCCAACACACCTGGTGGGTAGGCTATGTGGAAAAGCAAGAACAAGTCTGGTTTTTTGCCACAAATATTGAGATTACTTCAAATGAGCAGGCTAAATATCATAAGGAAATCACCCGACAAGCATTGAAATTGATCGGTGTAATACCCACCAAAGGATAATTACCCCCTTTCTTCACGCGAAAGTTGAATAGATATGAGAAAAGCCATCTTAGTCACAGGAGCCAGCACAGGAATCGGTCTCGATATCGTGAGGAGTCTAGCCAGTCGTGGACATCGCGTTTATGCCACTGTAAGAACACCAGATGACATGAAAAAAGTGGCAAAAATCGAAAACGCTGAACCCCTCAATCTTGATGTCACCGGGAAAGAAGAAATTGATGCTGCATTATCGCATATAAAATCGAGAGGTACCAGTCTGTATGGGCTGGTAAATAACGCTGGTTTAGGCGGACTGGGTGCTTTCTACACTTGGAGTGAAGCAGAGCTTCAAGAGTTGTTTGATGTGAATGTTTATGGTCCCTGGCGAATGAGTAATGCCTTTTTAGAATTACTGATTGAGTCCAGAGGGCGCATTGTGAATATTGGCTCACAAGGGGGCCAGATCACCCAGAAGTACTTTGGACCCTATACGATGACCAAACATGCCCTGGAGGCCTACACGGTAGCCATGCGAGAAGAGCTGGAGCCCTATGGTATCCATGTCAGTATTGTTCAGCCGGGAGGTGTCGTCTCCAATATTGGACCCAATAGTATGCCGGGGATTGTGGAGCGGTTAAAGCGAGCCAGACCACCCTTTAAAGCAGAAGCAGATGAAATTTTAGCTTCTTTTGAGAACCCCCCACCGCCTGAAGCAGCGGATGCACTAGAATCAGCTACCAATCGGAAACCCTCTGACCCTTCAATTGTCTCTGACGCCGTATTTCATGCCCTTTTTTCTGACTATCCTCAAGATAGCTATTTGGTAGGTACCAAATGGGAGGGGGACAGGGTTATAAATGCTTTGTTTGAAAAGTTGTTACAGGCCAATGCAAATCCCCGACACAATTATTCCCGCGATGAATTGATCGCATTACTGGACAAACATTTGAAGGAAAATGAGAAAAATAAACAGTTCTAAAATATCCATTATCTTACCACTTGGAGGGAAGACATGAAAAGAAGCCTGATGATAATATTGAGCGTATTTGCTCTAGTACCGCTTGTCAATGGAGATAATTCCGAAATTCACTTGCAGACGTTGACCATGGAGATGCCTGTTGGTGATCAGTATTTTACAGAAAAGCTGATGATAGGTGAAATTGCAGAAACAAGAGTTGAGCACAAGATTCTTGTTGGTCCGCAGTCACATCGTGAAAAACTTGGCCGAAAAAAGGATCACATCCTTATTTTTATTATGGGAAATGGCACCTTAATATCGGGATCAGACACCTACAAGATTGAACCAGAAGCCATTGCACTAACCAACAACCAAAAGAAGGTTGAACTTGTAGTTGCTGCTGGTGACACCCTTCACTATGTCCACATACAGAAGCAGTTGTCTAAGCTGGATATGAAAGAGATTAAAACATTTCCCCCAGAGAATAGAAGTGGTATCTATTTCAGGAATTTTAGTGAATGTGAAGCATATACAGAGAAAATTAAGAGTCCCAACACAATAAGTCGCACAGTTCTACCAAAAAACCATGCGCCCAGGGTTGCCATGGGAACCGTAGACACCAAGGGTCCCGATGCAGTAGGTGCTCATGAGCATCCCATGTTGGATCAGCTGTTCCTGGGATTGTCTGGTAATGATGCTATGGTTTATGCGGATTCAGATTCAATCCGATTTCATGAGTGGGAGATATTACATATTCCCATCGGGTCCAGCCACTGGGTTACGGTTGAAAAAAATAAGCGTATGTATTATCAATGGATGGACTTTTTTCTGACCACAGCGGGACAGGAATGGTTGAAAACACATAAGAAGATTGATGGTTACAAAAAGCCCTGATTGAGACGTCGCGTTTTATTTGAACCTGACCAACCCAAGGGGAACGTAATAAATTGTTGCACATCTATATAGATGCTGATGCCTGTCCTGTTAAAAACGAAATTTACAGGGTAGCAGACAGATATGAGCTTAAGGTCACCCTTGTGGCCAATTCCAGGATGCGAGTACCGCAAAGTTCACGGATCAAATTGGAAGTTGTTGGCGATGGTTTTGATGAAGCTGACGATTGGATTGTGGATCATGTCCAGGAAGGTGATGTGGTCATCACCGCAGATATACCACTGGCTGGTCGCTGTATATCCGGTGGGGCAGAAGTTCTGGGACCTTCCGGAAAACGCTTTACCGATGATAATATTGGTCAGACCCTGGCTACCCGAGATCTCCTGACGGAGCTAAGGGGAGCTGGAGAAATCACCGGGGGGCCAGCGCCTCTCACACAACGAGATCGTTCAGAATTTCTCCAGAAATTAGATGTGGTCATTCAGTCCATTAGACGGAGATAAAAATTAGGGGAGAGGGCTATGGTAGATCAAAGTATTATTGAGTCGTTTCTCGCGGAGAGAAGACTGGCACTGGCAGGAGCATCCAGCACAGCTAATAAATTTGGTAATGCAGTTTATAAGGAGTTGAGTAGCAAAGACTATAAATTGTTTTTGGTTCATCGCTCAGCAAAGGAAATAAATGGGGTCACTTGCTATGGATCTCTATTTGAATTGCCAGATGATGTGGGCGGTCTTGTTAATGTGGTCCCTCCGGCACAGACTGAGAAACTGGTTCAAGAGGCTCATAAGGTAGGTATCAAGAAAGTTTGGATGCAGCAGGGCTCGGACTTCAGCTCAGGCTATCGAGTATTGCAAGGAGCATGGGTTGGATGTTATTCATGGAGAATGTATACTGATGTTTTCCCAGCCCCGTGGTTTGCACAAGTTTCACCATTGGCTATGGGGTCTTCTGGGTAAATTGCCCAAAACCCACGCCTAGAGATAACTGTTAAATAGATTTTGCGTTATTGGGGGTGTTGATGCAAAAAGAAGATCGATCCAATCAATTAAAGGAAGACATTTATGTCTAAATATTTCCGCATTATATTACTTTTACTACTTACCTCATTTCAGCTGCTCTCAGCAGAAAATACAGAATCAAAGATCGATAAATTTCTAACTGAAATGACCCTGGAACAGAAAATTGGCCAAATGACCCAACTTAATATCACCACCCTGGTCAAGGATCGTATTGCCCGAAATTATGGCGAGGTGACAGATTATGAATTGGATACAGCTAAAGTCATCGACTATGTCAAAAATTGGCATATCGGATCCTTTCTAAATGGACGTGCAGTTACTCCTGAAAACTGGGTGTACGTAACCAGTACCATTCAAAGCATCAATGCAGAATACTCAGAGATTCCAATTTTATACGGGATTGACCATGTCCATGGTGCGAGCTATCTAAAAAACGGTACTATTTTCCCTCACAATATGAATGTGGGTTGTAGTTTTGATACGACCCATGCCTATAACGCTGCCATCACAACCGTTTCCGAAACGGCTCACCTCGGTCACAATTGGGTGTTTGGACCTGTGCTTGGAATTGGCAAAGCCAAAAGTTGGGGTCGGTTCTATGAGACCTTTAGTGAGGATCCATATTTAACCAGTCAAATGGGTGTGGCTGTTGTCAATGGACTTCAAAATGAATCAGCCTCCAAACCGTATAAAGTAGCGGCTTGTGCAAAACATTATCTGGGATACTCCGATCCAAAATCGGGGTGGGATCGATCCCCTGCAGAAATCCCAGATCAGATTCTTCGCGAATTTTTCCTCCCCCCTTTTAAGGCGGCCATCGATGCAGGAGCTGCTACCATTATGATAAACAGTGGTGAGATTAACGGCATTCCTGTACACGCCTCATATGAAATCTTAACAAAAATACTCAGGGATGAACTTGGTTTTGAGGGTATCGCCGTGACAGACTGGTTGGATATCAAAGCATTGGAAACCATGCATTTTATAGCTGAAGATGAGAAAGAGGCAACTTTTCAGGCTATCATGGCTGGTGTTGACATGTCAATGGTGCCTCTTGATACCAGTTACTGTGTATACCTCAAGGAATTGGTGGAAGAAGGCCGGATTCCTATGTCACGTATTGATGAATCAGTGCGGCGCATATTGAAGGTGAAACAGGATCTGGGATTATTTGAATTCTATATGCCCACCACTGAATATATCGATAAAATCAATTCCCCTCAGAATATTGAGCTGGCTCTACAGACCGCTCGTGAGTCGATGGTATTAATGAAGAATGAAAAGGCAACACTGCCCCTGAAGGATAAGAAAATCCTACTGACGGGGTTTACTCATGATAAAAAGGTTTCACTATGTGGTGGATGGACTTACCGCTTTGCCGCGGATAGCGATCGCTGGTTTCCTGAAGATATGTTGACAATAAAAGACGCCCTTGAAAAGGAGTTTGGCTCAGAGAAACTCCTCTACCAGGGCAAGCGATCAATCAAGAAGGCTGCGCGAAAAGCAGATATTATTGTCATCGCTACTGGAGAAGATCATGCTTATGCAGAAACGGGCGGGAGTATCGATGACCTCACTCTCGATGTAATTCAGCTCACGCTAATAAAAGAAGCAATAGCAACCAATAAGCCTGTTGTACTCATACTAACGGAGGGACGCCCCCGCTTGATTCCAGATGTATATGATGAGATTGAAGCTGTTCTCTTTGCCGGGCTACCTGGTATTTATGGTGCGCAAGCCATCGCAGAAATAATCTCAGGAGAAGTAAATCCTTCGGGAAAAATGGCATTTACCTACCCCAAAAAATCTGGCCATATAATCTCGTACAATCATAAACGATCAGAATATTCTACGATTAGACAGGTTTCAGATGAGTTAAAACGCTATAGCATAGCAAGTTTTGGTGAGGGTCTGAGTTATTCTGAGTTTAGTTATACAAATCTCAAAATGGACACTTCACTAACTTCGGGATCTGCTCCAATCAAGATATCAGTGGACGTTACCAACACTTCAGATCGTGCGGGGAAAGAGGCTGTATTGTGGTTTGTGGCTGATGAGGTAGGATCAATTACCAGACCAATAAAAGAGCTGGTTTACTTTGAGAAAAAGAATATCCAACCCAATGAAACCGTCACGTATCAATTTGAGTTACATCCTGAGAGGGACTTAAGTTTTCCCGATAAGTTGGGACAGACTGTGTTGGAGGATGGGTCATTTCTATTGCAGGTTGGTAACCAGGAGCAGCGGTTCTGGTTGAATAGAAATAAGTTGATAAAGGAAGAGAAAGAATGAAAGTATTATTTATTGGTGGAACCGGTATCATCAGCTCAGCTTGTTCAGAGTTATCTGTTTCGAGAGGTATTGATCTCTACCATCTGAATAGAGGTAAAAGCTCGAGCTTGAGACCCATCTCAGGGGTGAAAACCATCCAGGCAGACATCCGAAATTTTGCTGAGACACAGGCTGCCTTAGGGGATCATCATTTTGATGTCGTGGTCAATTGGATAGCTTTCACGACAGAGCATATTCAGAGTGATATTGATATGTTTACTGATCGAACCGAGCAGTATGTTTACATTAGCACGGCTGCGCTCTATGAAACACCTCCCAGCAGGTTGCCCATAACCGAAGATACAATTTTAAGCAATCCATTTTGGGAATATGCCCGCAAGAAAATTGCCTGCGAAGACCTCTTGAGGAAAACGTATCAGGAGCAAGGTTTTCCTTACACCATTGTGCGTCCCTCTCATACCTACGACAAAACGCTTATTCCCCTGCAAGGCGGGATCACCACACTCATGCGCCTAAAACAGGGCCTCCCTGTGGTTTCCCATGGCGATGGTGCTTCCATTTGGACCCTCACCCACCACAAGGATTTTGCCAAAGGTTTGGTTGGATTGTTGGGCAAGCAGGAAGCCATCAATGAGGCCTATCATATCACTTCAGATGAATGGTTATCCTGGGACAATATCTTTCATCACCTGGGATCTGCCTTGGGCATTGAGCCAAAACTCGTTCATATTCCTTCTGAGATCATTGCCCGCTATGATCCTGTTTTTGGCGAGGGGTTATTGGGAGACAAAGCCCACAGCATGATATTTGACAATTCAAAAATTAAGACGCTGGTTCCAGATTTTTCGGCTGAGATTCCGTTTGAAGAAGGCGCCAGGGAAATTGTTGCCTGGTATGAAGCAGCCCCACAACGTCAGAAGATTGATACTCACCTCAACACCCTCTTTGATAAAATGATTGAGGATTTCTCAATATATGGAAACTAACTACTTAGGGGTGCTAGGAATCATATATGTACAATGAATATGATTCACTTACCAGATTGGTTAAGAATCTGAATCTTGGTGATTATCTGGAGTTTGGTTGTGGTGGTGGAGGATTCCTCAGATATGTCCTGGACCGCAACACTTCCTTCAATACGGTTACCGCTGTTGATATCAATCCAAAATCTGTAGAGAAGGCGCGGGCAACGTTAGCTGATGTGGACATCCGTTTTATTGTCCAAGAAAAGCTCCCCCTTGATATTGAAGCAGATCATTTCTCCACCATAACCCTATCGAATACCTTGCATCATCTCCAGGATAAACCCGCTGTGCTTGCAGAGCTTATGCGACTGATCAAGCCACAGGGTCAGATTGTCATTACCGAGCTGATAAGTAATGATCTTACTGAAGCAGAACATACTTACTGTCACTTTCACGGCCTGCGCGCCGAAATAGATCGATTAAATGGAATATTTCACGATAGCACTTATAGCTCTGATGAGATTGAAAATCTCGTTGTTGGGGCAGGACTATACATATTAAAAAAAGAAATTTTACTCAACGATAAGCAGGTTGTCCTGAATGACGAGGAAATCAGTAATATAGAAACTATTATAAATGAAATCCTTCAAGGAGAGATAAAAAGACAAGAATTTAATGCGCTGTCAATTAAAGCGGAGAGTATCAAAGAGAACTTAAGACAGTTCGGCATTAAAAGACCCCGACAACTCTTTCTCGAAACCTCCTTGTGAGTGAATGACAAAATATTTAGATAACTTAAATCGTCACATCAATTCACTCCTCCCAATATCACACTATATTGTAAGCCCAAAATAACGACAGGACTTTACATATGAATACACCCAAGTTTTCTAATTTATTTCCAGAGAAGAAGAGTCTCATTGGTATGATCCATGTGCAGGCTCTACCAGGAACCCCTCAAAACCATTTGTCTGTTTCTGAAATTGCTGCCCAGGCAGTGAAAGAAGCAAAAGTTCTGGCTACCAGTGGAATGCAAGCCATCATGCTGGAAAATATGCATGACGTACCCTATTTGAATCGAGAGGTAGGTCCAGAAATCACCTCCACCCTGACCCGGATATGCTCAGAGGTGCGTGCCGTTAGTGAACTCCCCATGGGACTCCAGATTCTAGCCGGAGCAAATCAGGCCGCTCTATCGGTTGCTCAGGCTGCCGAATTACAATTTATCCGAGCGGAGGGTTTTGTTTTTGGCCATATGGCTGATGAAGGATTGCTTCAATCCGACGCTGGTGAGCTCCTGCGCTTTCGGAAGCATATCGGTGCCGATCAGATTCACATATTCACCGATATCAAGAAAAAGCATAGTAGTCATGCCATGACATCAGATGTGTCCCTGGAGGATACGGTGGAAGCAGCGGAGTTTTTTCTCAGTGATGGTGTCATTATCACCGGGACCCATACAGGCAAACCAGTAAATCAAGATGAGCTTGGTGGTGTATATGCTTCTGCACAACTTCCAGTTCTAGTAGGGAGTGGAGTAACGCCAACTGGTCTACCTCAAATCATTGATATGGCAGACGCATTTATCGTGGGTAGCTATTTCAAAAAGGACGGAAACTGGAAGAATGAACCCGATCCTCAGCGGATTGAGGCATTGGTCCAGGCGCGTCAGAATCTACTTTGATAAATATGCAGATTGCCGAAAATTTATATGTTAATGGCATCATTCTTACCCAGGATGCTGAAAGAACCCAGGTTTCACAACTGGCCACAAGTGGCAAATCAATACTAGCTGTAGGAAATGATCTTAGCAAGCATATTAGTGCAGAAACAGAAACCATCGATTTAGAGGGTGCCGTAGTTGTACCAGGCTTTATTGATGCCCATGTCCATTTTTTGTGGGGTGGGGAGTCCCTGCTCACAATTCCAGCCCATGATGCTAGATCAAAAAAAGAATTCATAGATATCGTAAGAAAATTTGCTAAGGGTCGTCAAACTGGTTCCTGGCTAAAAGGTGGGGGCTGGAACGAGCACCATTTTAATGATCACAGCTTTCCTCAGCGTAAGTGGCTCGATGAAGCAGCACCCGGGCACCCCATGCTACTTACGCGTCATGATGGACATTCAGCCATAGCCAGCACAGCAGCCCTCGAACTGGCCGGTATCAATTCGGAGACTCCTAACCCCTATGGTGGCGTCATAGATAAAGATGAAGATGGACAACCCACAGGCATCCTGCGAGATGCCGCGATGGAGATAGTGTTTCAAAAAATGCCTGATGAGTCTGAAGCAGAGCTTATCAATAATCTGGATGCTGCTCAAAATTATTTACTGGAACGCGGGGTCACTTCTGTGGGTGATATGATCTACGATATGAATCACTTTCGATTTCTCCAGGATATGGCTCGTCAGGGAAAGCTTAAAGTACGAGTAACTGCCTATACTCCGATTCTGGAATGGCAGGAGATGAAAACCTTTATCGAAGCGGGTATCCATGAAGGCGAGTATTTTCAATATATGGGATTAAAAGGTTTTTGCGATGGTAGCCTTGGCTCCCATACTGCCCTTATGTTGGATCCTTACGAGGATAGCCCCGAATCCTCAGGAATCTATGACAATCAATGGAAAAATGTTGCGTTGATTCGAGAGACGATAGCCGAGGCTGATAAGCTGGGTTATCAAACAGTCATCCATGCCATCGGTGACCGCGCAGTGCGTGAAGTATTGGATGTTTATGAATCGGTTATCAAAGAGAATGGTCCCCGTGATCGTCGCTTCCGTATTGAGCATGCCCAGCACATTCATCCCCATGACCAATCTCGATTTGCCCAACTGGGAATCATTGCTTCGGTTCAACCCGCCCATTGCGTGGATGATGCACTATATGGCGAAAAATTGCTGGGAAACCGCTGTGATTATGCCTATCCCTTCCAGTCACTACAGAAAACTGATGCTTTACTGGCTTTTGGCTCGGATTGGCCAGTGTCACCAGCTGATCCCATTGCCACTATTCACGGAGCCATTCATCGGGCAGGTTGGTATATGAATGAAGCAGTGGGCATGGTTGACTCAGTAAAAGCACATACACATCATGCCGCCTTCGCAGGCTTTCGTGAACATGATCTCGGCACGTTAAAAGCCGGGCATCTTGCTGATTTTGTCATCCTTGATCCTGACTTTCAACATCTCGATGCTGTTGATGAAATTCCTGAGGGATTGGTGAGGGCAGTTTACATGGATGGGAAAAAAGTATGAAGCCGCTCATCGGATTAACTCCTTCATATTATGAACACAAGGAAATGGATAGAAGTATCCTGGGTAAATCATATACGGATAGCGTTCAGCGCGCCGGTGGTCTTCCCGTATTGATACCTCCAATAATCGAGCAAACAGACTTGGTTCAGCTCATCCAGAAACTGGATGGTATTGTTCTCACTGGTGGAGACGATCTGCACCCCAAGTATTATGGGGAGTCCAGCGACCCTCTGACACCAAACCCTTTCCATCTAAGACGTGGTGAACATGATCGACAGATATTTGAATATATCTGGGAGCACAAAATACCGACTCTGGCTATCTGTCTGGGTATGCAGGAAGTGAATGTATTTTTAGGCGGATCTCTGTATCAGGATATTCCAGCGCAAACAAAAAAGCCGCTGGTTCACAAAATCGGGGATTGGTTTGAAGCCCGTCATGACGTCATGCTGGAAGAGGGGTCCTTCCTCCATAAACTGACAGGTCAATTGCAGGTGGATGCAAACAGTTCTCACCATCAGGCGGTCAGGGATGTACCAGGAACTTTGAGTATAGCTGGTCGAAGTTCAGATGGACTTATTGAAGTGTTGGAACCCAAAGACAACTCCATTCCCCTCATTGCAGTTCAATGGCATCCCGAATCTGAAACGAATGATATTGTCGGTATTGATTTATTCAAATGGCTGGTCGCCGAGTCATCAAAATAAGGCCATTTTCACACGATATACTTGTTTTTCTCGTTATTTTACTGTGAGCAAGTAAACATAACATTCCCATCAGTTTAGAATTATACTGGCAGGCAATTTTTTGATATCGAATTAAGGGAGAAATGTATATGCACCGCTCACGATCACATCTAGGTCTTCTGTCACTTCTGGTCGCACTCACTCTAGTACTATCAGCCTGTGTTTTTACAGGTCAGGATGCTGTTGAAAGTAGTATTGACTTAAACGCTCAAATGCCAGTCGATCCCAGTTTGATCGAAGGACAACTGGACAATGGCTTAAAATATTTTATCAAGATAAACAGTAAACCAGAGAATCGCGCTGAATTGCGTCTGGTTATTAATGCTGGTTCCATACTGGAAGATGAAGACCAATTGGGTTTGGCTCATCTCCTGGAACATCTGGCCTTCAACGGTACAGAAGATTTCCCCAAGCAGGATCTGGTGAACTATCTGGAAGGTATTGGAATGCGTTTCGGTCCCGATCTTAATGCATATACAAGTTTTGATGAAACCGTATATATGCTTCAGGTTCCCACTGATAGTGTCAACCAGATGGCAACAGGTTTTAAGATTTTAGAAAACTGGGCTCACAAAGTGAGTCTTGAAGGTGAAGAAATTGACAAAGAACGTGGAGTTGTTATTGAAGAATGGCGTTTGGGCCAGGGTGCTGGTCAACGTATTTTTGACAAACAAATCCCTATCCTGTTCAAGGGTTCTCGTTATGCAGACAGACTCCCCATTGGGTCTATGGATGTCATCGAGAACGCCAGTTATGAAACAGTAAGACGTTTTTACAAGGACTGGTATCGTCCAGATCTTATGGCTGTTGTCGCCGTCGGAGATTTTGATCCTGCTGATATTGAAGCCAGGATTAAAGCGCTTTTTGGAGCCATTCCAAAACGATCTGAAACCAGGGAAAGAACTGTTTTTGATGCACCGGGTCATGCCGAAGTATTATATGCTGTTGCCTCTGATCCTGAAGCGACCCGTTCCAGTGTGAATATTCTTTTTAAACATCCTGCTCGGGTTGATCGCACCGCCGGTGAATATCGTGATAATATTGTGGAACGGATTTACCACGAAATGTTGAATGCACGTTTCAGTGAATTGTCCCAGAAAGCAGATGCACCTTTTCTCTATGCTTTCTCCACCAAATGGGGTTGGGCCAGAACGTCCGAAATGTTAGCTCTGGGAGCTGGTGTTGTTGATGGTGGTATTCCTGCAGGTCTGGAAGCCGTCCTTATTGAGGGTGAACGCGTTAGACGTTATGGTTTTACTTCCACCGAACTTGACCGAGCCAGGAAATCAGTGATACGTTCCATGGAAAAACTTTATCAGGAGCGTGATAAGCAGGAATCCCGTGGTTATGCCTCTGAACTTATTCGTCATTTCCTGGAAGAAGAAGCTGTCTCCGGTATCGAATATGAATATCAACTTTACCTGGAAACTGTACCGGGAATTGGTCTTGATGAAGTAAATGCGCTTGCACAGAAATTTATCACAGACAAAAACCGTGTTGTCATGGCATCTGGACCAGAAAAAGAGGGGGTTTCTGTACCTGAAGAAGCTGAATTAACAGCTGTCATGGCCAGCATCTCAGGCTTGAATATCGATCCTTATGTTGATCAAGTTTCCACAGAACCCCTCATTTCAGAACTTCCCAAAGCAGGTAGTGTTGTAGAAAAGAAATATTATGAAGACATCGATACCTATGAGTTTCGCTTGAGCAATGGCGTCAAAGTGGTATTGAAATCCACCGAATTCAAAAACGATGAAATTCTCTTCCAGGCATTTAGCCCAGGTGGCTATTCTGTCTTCAAGGACGAAGATCTTATTACAGGTAAGATGGCTGACAAATTGATGGACTATAGTGGTCTAGGAAATTTCAGTCTCATGGATTTGCAGAAATTGATGGCAGGTAAAGAGGTTGCCACAACACCTTATATCAATGCTCTCTACGAGGGTCTGCGTGGTTCAGTGTCTCCCACTGATCTTGAAATGCTTTTCCAGATGATCTATCTCCAATTCACAGGCAGTCGTCAGGATGAAGAATCCGTGGCAGCCCTTATGACACAGTTCCGCTCACAGCTGGAAAATAAGAGTCTCAGCCCGGAAGCTGCTTATAGTGACACACTCAATGCCACCATGAATCTCTACCATCCCAGACGTCAACCCATGACGGTTGAAAAACTTGATATGATTGACCTAAACAGAGCTCAGGAATTGTATGATGACCGTTTTGCTGATGCGGGTGATTTTACCTTTCTATTTGTCGGAAACTTTAAGAACGAAACCATGCTGCCACTCATTCAGCAATATCTTGGTTCACTTCCTGCCACGGGCAGAAACGAAACCTGGATAGACGAAGGTATCATGACACCTCAAGGTAAAATCCAGAAGGAGGTCAAGCGCGGTGTTGAGCCCAAGAGCCGCACGCGCATTATCTTCCCTGGAAAGTTTGAATATACACGCCAGAATCGTTATGAGATGTACTCCATGATGCAGGTGCTTCGTATTCGCTTGCGTGAAGTGCTCCGCGAAGACATGGGTGGCGTCTATGGTGTCAGTGTTTGGGCCAGTATGTCCAAGGAACCAGAGGCAGAATACTCATTGAATGTGACTTTTGGTTGTGCCCCAGATCGGGTTCAGGAATTGACTGATGCGGTTTTGGTTGAAATCAAAAAGATCATGAAAGAAACACCAGACGAAGTGAACGTGGATAAGGTTAAAGAATCTCAACGCAGAGAGCGTGAAATCAATATCCAGAAAAATTCATATTGGTTGAATTCACTGGCTGTCTATTACCGTGAAGGTCGTGAACTCTCAGATTTTATGAAATTCAACGAACTCATCGAAGGCTTCTCCGCTGAAGATGCCCAGGCAGCGGCAGCAAAATACTTTGATCTTGACCATATGGTTCAGGTGACCTTGAATCCTGAAGATTAATACTGTATCTAAATAGCTTTAAGATGGCTCCGTTTAGGAGCCATCTTTTTACCCCCCAGAAGTGCCTAAGAAATACTATATATACCCATGAATGAGATTATCAGGCTGAATGAAGTCCGCTTATCTGGGGCAGTTGAAGTCCTTTGTACTGCAGATACACGTCTGCGGTCTGTTGTGGATCGTTTTGGATCACCCCCTCTGTGGGCGAGGGAACCGGGGTTCCCCACCCTTATTCATATTATCATGGAGCAGCAAGTTTCCCTGGCTTCTGCAAAAGCCTGCTTTGATAAACTTAATTCAGCATTACCAGATTTAAGCCCAAAGACCTTCTTAACTTTGAGCGATGAGGCTTTACTCAAAATTGGATTCAGTCGTCAGAAAACCCGTTATTCCAGGATATTAGCAAAAGCCATTCTGGACGGGCCTCTTGATATTGAGGGATTATCCCTTACCTCAGATGAGGTGGTCTTCTCGCAGCTGACTGCACTCACCGGAATTGGACCCTGGACAGCCAACATATATCTCCTCATGGCTCTGGGACGTCATGATATCTGGCCTGGCGGTGATCTGGCACTTGAGGTAGCTATACAAAAATTATTCGGATTGGATCACAGGCCAAAGGGAGAAGAATTTCAACAAATCGGCAATCCCTGGCGACCACATCGCGCAGTTGCAGCCAGGATATTGTGGCATTATTATCTTTCGCAATAGGGTCAATATTATTGAATCAAAATTATAGGAATTATTATGTCAGTTAAACATTTAAGCGATTTACCCCTGGAACCACTATCAGCAGGAGAAAAAACATCCAAGCAAGTGTTGATCTCCCACGAGGAAGGTCCAAACTTTGCCATGCGACGCTTTGTGATTGAAGCAGGTGGCCATATGCCACTTCACACCAACACAGTCGAACACGAACAGTTTTGCATCGGTGGTGAGGCAGAAGTCGTTATCGGTGAGGATCTTATCACCGTAAAGAAAAATGACGTGGTTTTTATTCCAGCCAATGTTCCCCATAGTTATCGGACGACAAGCTCGGAGGCATTCGAGTTTCTATGTTTGGTTCCCAACCAGCAGGACATCATGGAGATCAAAGCTTCATAAATGAGTGTATCCTGTAAAACACTAGGCTCATTTCTGGGAATTCTGGTTATTTTTACCGCAATGATATCAAGTTGTAATATCAGAGATGATCTGGATACGGAGAGACGTCGCTTATTAAATACCGACAAGCGGTTTGCTCAAATGTCCCTGGAAAAAGGTGCCGCTGAAGCTTTCAATCACTTTCTCACTGAGGATGCCATGGGTATGTCCCATAATCAGCATCCCGTAATCGGGCGGGAGCAGATCTATCAGGAAATGAGAGTGGGTCAAGCAGACTCCCAACTCGCCTGGGAACCACAAAGAGCTGAAGTGGCTGGATCCGAAGATATGGGCTGGACCTGGGGTAAGTGGGTCATGACCTTTAAGGATGAAGCAGGTGTTGAACAAAAACGCCATGGGAAATACCTGAATATCTGGAGCAGGCAGGAAGACGGCCAATGGAAAGTAGCCGTTGATATGGGAAATTCAAGTCCTGAGCCAGCTCGGTAATTAAAATTTAGAAAAAAATAGAACGGGAGAGATTATGGATGTACAGGCAATTATGGATCAGATGACAACTTTTTTCACCGAATACTCTTTGGATATTCTAGGTAGCTTGCTCATTTTCTTTATTGGAAAGTGGGTTGCTAAAAAAATGGTTTCCTTGCTTGGCAAACTACTGGCAAAGCAGCAGGTTGATGAAACGCTCATCCGCTTTTTGGACAATATCGTCTACTATGCTCTCATGGTCGTTGTTCTCATGGCTGCTGCGGATAGTCTTGGAGTGGACACCACCTCCTTCCTGGCCATCTTTGGAGCTGCCGGTCTGGCCGTTGGTCTGGCACTTAAAGATTCCCTGGGAAATTTTGCCAGTGGCGTTATGCTGGTATTTTTTCGACCTTTTAAAATTGATGATGTGGTTACAGCTGGTGGCGTCACGGGTAAGGTTGAGGCAATTAGCATCTTTAACACGACCTTTCTGACCTTCGACAATCAACGAATGATTGTGCCCAATGGCCAGATCACCAACGATACGATTATTAATATCAATGCCAATCCCACGCGACGTCTGGATCTGGTTTTTGGTATCAGTTATGAGGATAACATTCTAACAGCCAAAGCCATTTTTAAAAACATCCTTGAATCGGAGACCCGGATTTTGGAAGAGCCTGCCCCACAGATTGTAGTCGCAGAGCTGGCCGATAGTAGTGTGAATTTTAATGTTCGCCCCTGGGTGAAAACAGAAGACTACTGGGATTTGAAATGGGAGCTCACAGAAAAGATCAAGCTGGCACTTGATGAAGCCGGTATTAGCATTCCGTATCCTCAAACTGATGTTCATCTCCATCAAGTAGAGAAATGATTCTTCCCGGGGAACTACAATCGCAAAAAGTAAGACGATTATTTTGGTTATTATTTAGCCTGACCGCTCTCACTATTGTGGGTATGCAGATCACAGGACAGACTCTTATTACTGAGGTAGCCCCGGCAGGGATTGTCACTTTTGAATTAGTCGGGACACTATCTGGGAGTCAGAGTATTCTCGACTCGTGGCAGGGACCTATCATGACCTGGGCTGGTATCAATATGGGGCTGGATTTCCTGTTTCTCTTCCTCTATGCATCGACTATCGCACTGGCATGTTTGATCCTGTCTGATAAAATGGCAACGAACCTTGGAGTTTTGAAAATATTGGGGAAATGGTTGACTGTGGGTATTCTCATAGCTGCAGGTTTGGACATAATCGAAAACATATCGCTGATTCTACTCCTCACCGGATCGGAGAGTGAGTTTTTACCTCAACTGGCTCGCTGGTGTGCTATTCCAAAGTTTGCCCTAGTGCTACTATCGCTATTGTATATCATAGCTGGCGGTCTGATTGATATGATGAAAAAATATGATCTGGCCAAAGGGAACCACTAAGAGGAAACTCTTAGTGGTTGGAGTGATAACGCAGGGAAGTGCTAAGATTTTTCTATGGCTTGCTGAAGTTGGGAGCGGAGTTCCAGGACAGCCCTGACATAATTTTTTGAGGGATTGTATTTCCAGACAGCTCGCCAGTTGGCCGAATTCTCGGAAAAATCTGTACTGCTTATATCGTAGTTACCTCGTTTGAGCAAATAATTTGCAATGCTGGCCATGACATCGGCCCATTCGAAGGGTTCTCGAACCCCATCACCATCCATATCTACTGCATAACTTTTAAAGCTGGTGGGCATGAATTGTCCATAGCCAAAGGCACCAGCATATGATCCCTTCACATCATGCGGTCCCAATCCATCCACCCTGCAGATCATAAACCAGGCGACCATTTCATCTTCTGCCCATTTTGCGCGACGGGGGATGTTGTGAATGATGGTATGCAGGGAATTAAACACGGGGTAGGATGATGCATATAAGCCGTATTGAGTTTCTACACCGACAAAACTGAGGATAAGAAAGGGATCCACACCATATTGCTTTGCCACACGATGTAGGAGCTCGGCGTGCTCATTGTAGAATTTAACGCCACCATCAATACGCTTGGTGTTCACAAATATCCGGCGGTAGTCCGTATATTCCATTTTTTCAGCCGGCTTGGCAAAGCGATCTGAAATATTGGTTTCAATTTTAATGCCGGGGTTTGAGAATACCTGCCAGGCATAAGCAGCCGGGACACCACTGCGGCGCAAACGTTTAATAACACTCCCGTACACCTGTCTGGCTTGTTCATTCTTAGCAATCAGGTTCACCAGGTCTTTTTCAACCTGATTGGACCAACTGGCTGGTGCAGACCCGTGTTTAGAGTCGCGATCTGCATAGACAAATAGACCAGCCAACAGCATGATGATGGTGAGGGTTATTCTCATGTATGGCATATAGTTCGTTTTGCTCATGATTCCAAGTTACTTCAGAACGGTGATCTTTCGTGTGATGGAGATATCATTGGCCGTCATTTTGACAAGATAAAGACCAGAAGACATGTCCGAAGCATTCCAGCGCGTTACATGATGTCCTGCAGCCATGGGACCACTGATTAAGTGGACAACCTCATGTCCCCCTTGAGATCATAAACGCGAACGGATACATCTGCTTGTTCTGGCAGTGTAAAAGGAATGCTGGTTCATGGGTTAAAAGGGTTGGGATAGTTAGGCAAGAGGGCAAACTCAAAGGGAAGTAGGTCCTCAGCTTCATCAAGTGCAACATAAGCTCGGGTGACCACGCGAAGCTCATCAATGTAGTAGGTACCGATGTTGGGTTAACCATTTGTGTAAGTAAAATGCATGCTATCGAATTCAAGCGTGCCATTCAATACACCATCTCCAAGCCAGATTCCGGTGCTATCTACTGACATGTCCTAGGTCACAAGCTTCCAACCATACCAATCAATAGTGGTCCAGGGACTGACCTCATGGAGACCACCATCTGCAGTTACATTGTCATCGACACAGAATCGGAATTTATTGCCATTTCCATCACCAAAGATATATACCTGCATAATCGAACTTGAGGTAAAAGGAACACTGCGGGGAGGACAGCTGGCTAAATATTCTCGGATAAGCCAGGATCCTGCTGCAGTATCCCAGGCATATTGTAACTTCATAGATTTGTTGCTATTTTTATTCACCACTGTAATGGAGCTGTTTTCCGATTGTGAAGTCCATGCACCTATTATCCCTGTGGTGCCACCAGAGTCACTGGGTAAAAACCAATTTGATTCAAGACCTGATTCAAAATCATCGATGGCAGTTACGCTATAATCATATTCAGCCGTCGTAAAATTTATTACAGTACCTTCAGTTTGTACATTTCCAAGTTGATCCTCAATACCCGGAAAAATCACAACTCGATAATTTTCTTCTTCATAAAGTCTATTTTCGGCATATAAGACAACCATACTTTTCCCATCTTGAACAAAATGTTCCAGATAGGTGTTTTCAGCAGAAAGGTTAAGCATACGTTCGAGTTTAATTAATTCAGGTGAAACGCTTGCAGGATTAATGGGTTCATCCCAAACGATATTGAAAATGGGCTGTAAATCCATATTTTCAAGTGCAGAGCTGGAAGATGTATGGACAATATTGGGGGGAGAAAAATCAGGAGGTCCTGTTCTAAATATAATGGACCAGTCATCTCCACCAGTACCATCTTGATTCCCATCCAGAAGAAGACCCAGGTTCATTAAAATATTGCAGATAGCTTCTTGCCAGAGCACGAGCTTCATGTTTACGGTAATCGAGATTCATCAGACGCCAGGATTCAGGGATGTAATCGTGGAAGGACCCCTCAGAAATAGTCGCTGGCATATTTGCAGGATAGAGTACACCATACCCGTTGGTCCATGTAGGGTTCAAGGTCAGATCACCAATGACGGTGCTGTGGGTTGTATAATCTACCTCATGTATCAGTGGAGCCATGTAATTTGCCATGGTACGAGCAGCGGGAAAAGTTGGATTGGTGCTGGTCCCATTATAAATAACCATGGTATAGTTGGCTGTGCCATTATAACCATTGCTATGGTTACTGTTGAAGTAATCCGCCTGAAACGAATTGGCCATACCTACTCTCTCTGAAAGTGAGGGATCATCTGTCGTCCCACCATAATATGGCTCAACGGGAGGGGGGTCATAATTTCCGGTTCGGGTAACCGCCACGTCAGCACCCAAGCCTAAAAGAATATCTCTCAACTCCAAACCCTTGGTCAAATTCGACTCGGATTCCCAAAAACCGGTTGTGCTCATATATCTATCGTCAGATTCATGACCACCATGACCGGGATCAATACAGATTCTTACTCCGGTTAGGTCCTGGGAAAGTGAAATGGAAACAATCACAAGTAGGAGTAGAATGCTTTTTTTCATCTTAACCTCTTAGTCTGTGATCTGAATAGTTGTTTCAATCAATTCACCCCGAAGCGAATGATAGACAATGCTGTTTCCATCAGGTGACCACTGTGGATACATTTCAATTTTGTCGTGAGTATCTGTGATCATCCATTGCTGGGAACCATCTGCGGTTGAAACCCAAATTTCAGAGGCTGTAAATTGTTCTCCGTCATCCATATCCTTCATGTAGACGAGATATTCTCCATCTGGGGACCATTGGGAAGCATGGGCATAGGCCCAGGTCGGAAATAATAGCTCCATTGAGGTCACATACAAAAGTTCCCTCACCTGTTTTGGTATAGACCAGCTTATCACCAGTTGGGGACATTTCTGACCAGATGTAATTTCCTTCACCTTGTGGGGCGATGACAGTGGTATTCCCTCCCTGCAAAAACTTTAAAGTAAGCCTGTCATTGAGAACCGTTGTCTAGTCTGCCAGACTGCTTTCACGTTGTCCGGTGATTCCATTGTGTATGGCAGGGGATTCATCGATGAGGTAAATCATTCGGTCATCGACCATATTGGCCGATGAAACAAACCGGGCTGCGGCGGCGATGAGGTGTTTTCCACTGGCATCCGCTTTGTAAAGGGATGTAAATTTTCGGCCTTTTTCATATTCATCATGTCGGTAAATAATGGCACCATTTGAGAGACTGCGGGGCTGGAATCCGGCACCTTGTGAATTTGTGAGCTGGCTGATTTCCTCTGAGGATCTATTTAGAATCCAGAGTCCAGTATAGGCATTTTGAGTCATTAAAATGGATTCACAATCAACGGTGTAGACAGGAAAATAAAAGGGACTTGTGGGATCATTCAGAAGCACGCGAGTGTCTTCAATGACGATGTCTTTAGCCAGAAGACCAGAGGCCACGACTAAAATCAAAACAAAAGATTTAATTTTCGAGGTACTACTTCCCCGGGGAGGTTTTTCTAGTCCCCCGTTACTGTTTATGTTTCTATGCGATATGTCGCATGTGAACCCCCCCAAAACATAATAATCGAAGGCTTTGAATCATGTGATCTGGCTTAAATGCCAAATTTATTTCTCTATTTCAGAACCATCTGATCACCAGATGGTGACCAGATGGGACCCATATAATATTCACCAGATCTACTCATGGCGACTGGATCACCCTTGACCTCAATTTGTTTTGCTTGAGCAACTGCAAAACAGAGAATCAGCAAGCTCGTCAGAATTCCCACTTTTTTTGTCATGGCTATCTCCATATATGTCGTGATGATCTATGCCTCAACAAGTTTGTAAATCTTCTTACCAAACTAAATGCGTTCGTGCCTACCTGCAAATATCAAAACCTTAACAATCATAATACTTAATGCTGTTTTCGAAGGGTGTCTAAAGAGGGTAAATTAAAAAGACCCAGAGTCAAATTGAACCTGGGTCGACTTATTTACAAGCAGGTTAGTCGTTTGAATCCTGGAAAGCCTTTATCTGAGTTTATTAATCACCTCGTCATCACTAAAGGGAAAGCGACTCACCTCATGTTTTGAAAAGATCAATTTATCATCTTTCCAGATATTGTATGCTCCTCCTGATGAGGGCAGGATGGTTAGGTTTTCGACTTTATTACCAAATTTATCTAAAATACCTGCAACCAGACTGGTTGCTCGTGGTAAGTAGTTTCAGATGACGCAGTACTCGATTTTAATTTGCATGCTTTTCTCCTTCTGTTTAAACTAAATTTTGAAACACAGCTTGACAACTCCTGAAAAATTGGATTAGAATCAGAGGATGCCTAAAAGGACCGCCATATTGGAGCACCCTGTCTTGCTTTTTGATGGCTATTGCAATTTATGTAGTCGGACCGTGTTGTCTGTGATAAAGCGGGATCCCCAAGGTCTCTTTCGTTTTACCAGTTTACAGTCGGAATTGGGACAAGCCCTGCTTGCTCAAAATGATCTTAAGCAAGAGGATATTGATTCTGTCGTTCTGATTCAAAATGAATCATGTTCAATTAAAAGTGATGCTGTCCTGGATGTTTTTCACTTACTGGGGGGCTTATATGGACTATTGGCGATATTGAGAATTCTGCCTCGGTCATTGCGCGATTGGATATATGACTGGATCGCTGGGAATAGATATGCTTGGTTTGGCAAAAAGGATGTCTGTATGATTCCCATGCGTGAGTTGGAAGACCGCTTTCTCTCCTAAGTGGTCATGGCTGTGTGTCTGATCTCCGCCTTGCGGATACTCCCTGAAATAAATTGAACGGCGATAAGTGAAATAACGCTCATCACAGCACCGGCAATAAACGGAATCCGATAGTCAACAATCCACGCCAGGCCTCCCAAAACAGGAATAACTACAGCAGCGATGTGATTGATGGTGAAACCCATGGCCATGGTGGGAGCCATATGGTCAGCATCACCCACTTTTTGGAAGAAGGTACGGATAGCCATGGAAAAATTGAAGAAGATATGATCAAGAATATATAGGACTGCCATAACTGCTTTGGTTTCAACGGTAGCATAGGCAATAAAAACAAAGATCAAACTCAGGTATTCGGTGGAGAGAACCTTTTGCTCACCAAAACGGATTATGGCTTTTCCAATCAGGGGGCTCAGGAAATAATTGATGGCATTGTTGAGCATAAAGAGCATGGTAATTTCTTTGACACTGAAGTGGAATTTTTCCACGAGAAGAAAAACGGCGAAAGCCACAAAGATTTGACGACGGGCTCCAGCCATGAAGGTGAGGAAATAATACAGGCTGTAGCGTTTCCTGAAGATCATCTTTTTTTGTTGGGGAACCACATCCTCTCGGGTGGGGTTCTGAAACATCCCCCAGATTCCGGCAATAACGATGAGTCCACCTAATATACCAAACATCAATTCATAGCTGAGAACAGAGCTGGCACCCAGTAAAACAAAACCGATGACAATGGCGGAGGCAGAAGAATAGCTGCGCAGCTTTCCCATGACCCAGGGGGAGGTATGTGTATCAAAGTATTGTAGGGTTAGGGATTGATTGGTGGTTTCAAAATAGTGAAAACCAAAGCTCATCAGGAGAGTCGTGAAAATCAAACCTGTAAACGAGGGAAATACGCCTGTAAAACTGATTCCAATACCTAGAATGGCAACGGATATGGCTGAAAGGCGGTGCTCTTTGATGACGAGAGTTACAAAAACGACGAGGAGAGCCAAAAAACCGGGGACTTCCCTCACGGATTGAATGACCCCAATGTGGTTGCCACCTAACCCTACGACATCTACGGCAAAATTGTTAAAGAGGGTACGCCAAACCTGAAAGCCCATGGTTGTCACAATGGACATAACAGCAAGAAAAAGGAACATACGATCTTGTCGGGCTTTTTGCATAGGCTGCTAGGCTAACCTCAATTCTCGGGTAAGGAATATCTTTTTTGGTAAGGTGTAGCTATTTTGATTTGAGCAGGGTGCCTGAGGATGGTGATTTCAGAGAGCCATTTTCAACGACAATTTCTCCCCGTCTTATGACTATCTCTGGAAACAATGCAGGGAATTCAGAATAGGCGTTCCAGTCAAGAATGGTATCCAATTGGGCTTCCCAGGTGGTGCTGATTGACCAGGGATCCACAATGAGTAGATCCGCATGAAACCCTGGTTTGAGATTGCCCTTGATATGATCTAGTCCGAAAATTTTTGCCGGATTTCTGCTCGTCAGGCGGACAAACAATTCCAGATCAAGTTGACGCTCCATGAATTGAGCCAGTAAGATTGGGAAGAGCGTTTCCACACCTCCCATTCCATTGGGAATATCCTGAAAAGGTGTGTCCCTTGGTTTGTCGTTCTGGCAAAAGGGACAATGATCAGAACCGATGGTGTGAATCTGACCATTCTGGAGTCCTTGCCATAATGCTTCACAATCTGCTTCGGAACGCAAGGGAGGACTGGATACATACATCTGTCCATCCGTTCGTTCATACATTTTGTCCGATAGCAGCAGATAGTGAGGACAGGTCTCAACTTTTAGCAGGGGATATTCAGCAGCCTTCGCCAATCCAGCTGTCGTATTTAAATGCACGATGTAAATAGTACAACCCGTTCGGGATGAGATTTCTCCAAGACGACTCACTGCCACGAGCTCTGCTTCAGCAGGTCGACTCAAACCATGCAAGCGAGGTTCGGTTTTATGACCATGAGCAAAAGGTGCGGACGCCTTTGTAATGACATCATTATCCTCGGAATGAACCATGAGAACACCCTTGTGCTGTGAGATAATTTCAGCGACACTCTCGATTTGCTCATAGGTCAGCATCATGTCAGCTTCAGCATAGGTGGTAAAAACTTTAAAGCTATAAAAGCCTTTGGCGATCAGCTCTGGAATCTCTGCGAGTATTTCCGGTTCAAAACAAGTGATATTCACATGAATGCCTACATCACAAAGCGACTCACCTGCCAGTTCAATACGTGCATTGAGACTGTCGCTCAGGGATTGTCCCGATTCCAGGACGCTAAAGTCCAGTATGGTGGTTACCCCTCCATGAAGGGCCGAACGGGTTCCTGAGGCGAATGTGTCCGCAGAATAGCCACTTTTAATGGGGACTCCCATATGTGTGTGTGGGTCAATCGCTCCAGGAAAGATCCATTTCCCATGGGCGTCAATAATTTTAGTGCTTTCCTCGGGCTCAATTTCTGGGGCAATCTTGACGATGATCTCATCGCGGATAAGGATATCCTGGAATTCCTGGTTGTTGTCACCAATGAGCAGCCCCTGCTTTATAAGCACAGTACTCAAGCGGGTTTTTCTCGATAAACGGATATCATTTCTGATAAAATGCTGATGGCGATTTCAGGAACGGTCTGGGCATCGATATCAAGACCTACTGGCGCATGAACCTTCGCCAGTTCTTCTTGAGCAAACCCTCTGGAGTGTAGATTCTCTGAAAGAAGCCTCCATTTCCGGGTACTACTCACAAGTCCAATGTAGCGCGTTGAAATGTGCAGGGCATGTCCGAGAAGTTCGCGGTCATGTTTGTGTTCCCGACTGGCAATGAGGATAAAATCATGCTCAGGTATGTGAGAAATGTCTTCCCGTTTTATCGGGAAGTTTGTTTGAACCCTTTCTGCGTAAGGGAATCGCTCAGGAGTTATCAATTCTGTTCGGTCATCGTAAACCTTGACCTGGAGCTCATTAAAATGGGCAAGTTGAGCCACAGCCTGGCCCACATGTCCTGCTCCAAAAATGTGGAGGGTCGGCGGAGCAAACACCTGCCACATGAGGTAGAGGGATTCATCATGAATCAGGGATCTTGTTAGCTGGTTTTCAAAGATGGTCTTGAGCCGTTTCTCCACATCAGTATCAATTTCTTCAATGTTCTTACGAGAAGTCACAATTTGTCTCTCGACTTGAGTAGGTGACCCAGTATTTATATGAATTTTCACCATGAGCTTCTGGTTTTGGGCTGATCGTTGGAGCATGTCTTTATAAAAGGCTTCGAGTTCAGATGAAAAAGGTTCCACCAATACTTTTAAGGTACCGCCACACAGACCCACATCTGCGTCCACGTCCTTCCCTGTCATATCAAAATCAAACAGGGTTGACCCCGGTTGAGAAATCATTTTGAGAGCGGCCTGACTGACTTTCAATTCCATGGAGCCGCCACCAATGGTTCCGAGGAGGGTGCCGTCATCCAAGACCAGCATCATGGGGTAGTCTTTTCTGGGGACGGATCCCTTCCACTCAACCACTGAGCACAGCATGGCTTTTCCGCTGGTGCTTTGTGCTTTCCATTGGGTCAGGAGAGATTTAATCATGTTTTCTTCTCATTATGATGAAGAATAATTGCTTCAAAAACACCGGCAGCTATACCACGGGCTTTTTCTGAGATTTGTTGGAATTGCACAGCTTTCCCCCGGGGGTCGACATCACCAATTTTCATTCCTTTGACCACGGGTGTGTGCTCAGAGATCATGCCGCGTACAATGCCATCAAGCGGTGCAAATACAGGCTTGTCGTTATTGATTAGAGCAAGTTGCTGACCTTTGGTCACAAGTTCCCCAAATTGAGTAGACCATTTGATTTGACCACTGCGCGTAGCTCTGACTAATCGTCGATGGGTCTCTCCTCCAAGCTTTCCAGGAATACCCGTATCTGCCAGGGGGGCACCATTATTGATGATGCGTCCCAGATTGTGACCGCGCATGGTTTCAATAACTCTATGGCAATTATTATTCGCTTCAAAGCCTGGTCCTAATCCGATAGCCAGATCCGTCCATGATCTATAATCTTGAGTATACTTTTTTAGCATACGTGCATCGACGACGACAGTGGGTTTAAATGCTAGCAGCCTCTCAGGATCATCCTCAAACATGGGGATGTACTTCCATGTCTTGGATAAATCCAATTTCTTAGATTTTGCTCTTTTAGCTTCGACACTTTCTACCACAGAATGTCCCTCAGTCAGAGCGCAGCTGAAGGTAACTGGTCTCCGAATCGCGAGGGGTGGAATTATGTCAGAAATGTATACGTGTACGCCAACCCGATGCAGCAAATGGGCAACACTGCTGCCTAGTTCTCCTGCACCTCTCACCCAAACAAGTTCATTATCGAGCATTTTCAAACTCCAGGTAATGGTCCATATCCATGCTGACGCCCTCATCGGGGACATCAATAAACAAGGTGTCGGACCTGAATGTTTCAATCACTTGACGCCCCCCCACATCACCAGTGGCTGCCAGAAAGAAGGAGGATAATTCAGTAGAGAAAAAGGTGGGGTGCCCAGGTTTGTTCTGGTGACGTGGCGCCAATATAAGGGGTTTCTTGTCATTTAATTTATCAATGAGCATAGCCACAGTCTTTTGCTGTATAAAAGGTTTATCGCCGGGACAAAAGCACCAGTAATCGTAAGTCCGTCCTGCTGCCTTGACACCGGTCACTACAGAGCTGGCCATGCCAGAATGAAAGTCAGTATTGAATTCATAAATAATTTTATCATTGAAGCGCTGGTCTAGAACATCCTGAATTTGTTCGCTCTGATATCCGAGAATGACGTATACATCCAGATCAAAACTGACAAAGGTATTCACGGTATGTTCGATGGCGGTGCGGTCTTCCAGAACTTCAAGGAGTTTATTGGGTGGAAAGCGTGTGGAACGACCAGCTGCTGTGATAATCATTGCCAGATTAAGCATTAATTAACCTTCTGGAGGGTCCCTTGCTCAACACTTCCATAGTAAACGGATCTATGGCTTAATCTTGAAAGGGTTTTTGCCAATTCAAGGGCTTGAGTCGGATAGGCATCAGCCTTGTTTACAAAATAGGTCAATTCGACCTCTTTAGGCACCTTCTGGAGATAACCATATTCGCTGGTGAGGACACGGGAGATAAAAACGGGGTCAAGTATCTGGTTGGCCTTAACATCCCAAAGCTCTCTAAATAACTCGGGTCGGTGGACCATCTTACCATCTACTTTGGCACCCACAGCATCTGCTCCAACCACGATGATGGCATGAGTAGCAAAATAAGGAATAACGGGATCAAAGGGTTGGTGAGCCTTGATCGGTTTCTTCCTCGCGCCATCGCATTCAAAAAGAGTCAGGTCCGAAACATCATGCAATAGGTGCAGTTGTCCAGGATCAAGTCCAATAAGTTTATACTCACTTTCCTGCTCACCCATGATATAGAGAGGGTTGATTTCCAATAAAGCTTCGCGACCTTCTTCGGCTTCAAATTCAGGAAAGAAGTGCACGGCATGTTGTGCTGATATTCCAGCTTTGGTGAGGGAGGAGAGCATGACATGGTCATAGGTCTTGGATAGTTCCTCTCCCAGTACATGGAGTAGGGCAGTCTTACCGCCACCACCTAGAATACCCACACAGCTCTGGTCAGCTTCAGCTACATTTTGAAATAAGATTCGAGAAAAATTCATGAGGGAATATAATCAGAATTTCTGATGCAATGCTTCTAACATTGAAATACTTGTTCTGTCATCCCGAGCGGAGTCAAGGGATATGGATTTTTCGGAAAATTTGATTTCTTATCTCTCGACTCCGCTCGAGATGACAATCAAATAAAATCTGCATTTATATGTGGACTACAATTTTCCCATGGCTATTGCGTGATTCCATGAGCCTGTGAGCATCGGGCATCTCTTCAAATTTAAATTCATGTCCAACAATTGGCTTTAGTTCGTGCTTCATAGTGTAGGTGCTCAAGTCATGCCAGATTTTCATCATCCTCGGCGTGTCCTTGAGGAGGTATCCGAGATGGCTGGCGCCCACAACCTGGGAGGCTGTCGCCATGGCATCAATTTTTACACGGGGGATGTCCTGCCAAGTCTTCCACCAGGAAAAGGGGTTGATTTTATTCAGGTTCAGACTGGCAAATCCTATCACCACAAGTCGACCAAAAGGATTCAACACATCCATGCTTTTGCGGAAGACCTCGCCGCCCACGACTTCAAGGATCACATCCACACCCTGCCCATCTGTCTTCTCACTGATGAATTCTACAAAATCATTGGTGTGATAATTTATGGGATGGTCTGCTCCCAGCTTGCGAATCAGATCCAGTTTGATATCCTTGCTGGCCGTACCAAAAACCTCGCAACCCAGGGCTTTTGCCATTTGCACGGCAGCGGTACCAACCCCTCCAGCAGCAGCTTGAATCAGAACACGATCCGTCGCTCTCATTCTGCAGACTTCAAACAAGGCTACCCAGGCTGTCATAAACTGAACTGCAAAAGCTGCATTTTCTGCTGGGTTAAAAATATCAAAGGCAGGTAAAATTTGACTGACAGGAACTACCACTTCTTCAGCATAGCAACCAAACTGACTTACTACGATCACAGGGGTTCCTATTTCCAGATGTGAGACTTCCTCACCAATGGCGCTAATCTTTCCAAACGCTTCCATGCCGGGGATATAGGGTCGTTTGGGTGGCCCACCCATAAAGACCCTTGCGACTCTGAATTTCGGCGTAATTCAAACCAATGGTTTCAATCTGCACCCGAACTTGATTTGACCCCACAGATGGGGAGTCTATATCTGAGATTTTTAAGACGTCTGCATTTCCAGCTTTATTGAGAACATAAGCTTTCATGGATATTCCTTTTGGAGGTTTTTCAATATTTATCAAGTATTATGCTGTTTATGGATATCATCCAAGCAAAAACTTCCCCTGCTAAAACAGATGCTCAACCAAGTCTCAAGCGCTGTTTTTAACCCAGATCCTGAAAGAGATGGCTGGTCGCCTCCCTTTTTCTTGCATGCGAAACACCTAATTTCATGACCTATTAAGTAACTAATTTCTGATATCTCAAGATTAATAGTCACTATGGGAAGAGTTACTGATTTTTGATACACATCACAATCATATTATAATCAGCAAGTTAAGTTGTTTCCGTTGTGTGGAAAGGATGGGATTGTGATATTTATCATACACAAAAAAGAGGGTCAGAAATAAAGGCATTTTGCCCTTGTTGACCCAATTTGCCTCGTCTATAATGCCGGCCGAAAGAATATAAGCCTATGAAAAAATCCAACTTACATAAAATATTTGAAACCGAGAGAGACGATAGAAGACAAATGAAATACAGACACATAATCGCCTACACCATGATCTTGCTAGCATTTTGGGCATTTCATCTAAATCGTAAGGCGAGACATCAAACAGAAATTAAAGATATTCTTGCTCATGAATCCATGATCAAGGATTCACTAAATACCTATATGGTAGAAATGGCAGCTGCCCTGGATCTCTTCACTGAAGGACATCCTCTGGTTTTTACTGCCTATAATGCTCTGGTTGGTCAGACAGACGACACACCAAATATCACAGCCAGTAACAAGCAGATATTTCCTGGTGTCCTAGCCTTAAGCCGTGAGCTAATTACACGCTATGGTTATGGTGGTGATATTGATTACGGCGACAAAGTCTGGGTGGTCATGCCCATGCAAGTTGAGGATACTATGAATAAACGCTGGCGCGGTCGTGGGGATGTATTTATGCTGGATTATGACAAAGCTGTGCAATTTGGTAGAAAGTCTGGTATTCTGTATCACCAGGGTGATAACATTGAATATGCCAGTACCATTCATGAAGACGAAGAGACTTTTACTGCGGTTAATTAACGCAGATTTATATAAATAGAAAAAAGGGTTCCCACGGGTGCCCTTTTTTATATCTGTATCCGTTGAGACCGATTCCCCCAGCTTCCAGGGGTATACTCAAACACTCCCGGGAGAATGTGTCCACATGAATTACAGCCACCCTTTTCATCCAGATGCCACCCATTGATTGTGTAGCCAACGCGGCTAATGATGATTTTGCCACAGGCAGGACAGCGCGTGGAGGCATTCTCTGGATCATGTACATTTCCTAGATAGACATGGTTGAGACCGTTTTCTTGAGCAATTCGTTTTGCATTAAGAAGGGATTTGTGGGTCGTTGGTGGATGTTTTATCAATTTATAATCGGGATGGAAGGCAGAGAAATGTAGGGGTATATCCGGACCCAGGTGTTCAGCAATCCAGGCGGTCATGGCATCCAATTCCTTATCCGAATCATTTTCACCAGGGATAAGTAGTGTGGTAATTTCCGTCCACACCGAAGTCTCCCGTACCAGATATTCAAGTGTAGCCAAGACTGGCTGTAAAGAACCCGCACAGAGCTCATGATAAAACGATTCACTAAAGCCCTTGAGGTCCACATTAACGGCGTCAATATGCTGAAAGAAACCTTCTCTGGCGATTTCATTTATATATCCGGCTGTAACAGCCACAGTTTTAATCCCTGCCTCGTGACAGGCGATTGAAGTATCCACAGCGTATTCATAAAAAATGACAGGATCATTATATGTGAAAGCGACACTATGACACTGGTGATCCCTGGCTGCCTGAGCGATAGCTTGAGGGGTCGCTGGTGATTGGAGAATATCCATCTCCCTGGATTTACTCATGTCCCAGTTCTGGCAAAACCTACAGCTCAGATTACATCCTGCAGTTCCAAAGGAGAGCACCGAAGTTCCAGGGTAAAAGTGATTGAGTGGTTTCTTTTCAATGGGATCGATGACAAAGCCACTTGAGCGACCATAAGTCGTTAACTCAATGCGGTCACCACGCCGCTTGCGGACAAAGCATAAGCCACGCTGTTCATCTCCAAGCTTACAGTCCCGTGGACACAGGGTACACTTGAGACGCCCATCGGCCTGCTTTTCACTGAATTGTGGGTGTTCAGTATTCATGTTCTCTCTCCGGGGGTTGTAATGCAGTGATCCTAACGAGCTGCATCGCTGAATTCAAAACTATAGAATCTCTGAAAGGTTATCGTATCTGACCAGTATCCAGTAGGAAGTCCTGTCTTTTGCATGAGATGGGACAGAAAGGATTCCACATCAGGAAGTTTATCCCACACAGCTGGTAGAAAAAGACCACGGTGAAGCCCATTTCGGATAATCAATCCATCCTGGCCAGGTACAAGCCGTTGCTTCAAATCCTCTTCAGAAGTGACATTCATGTCCTCAGGTTGAGTAAGTACCGAGATTTTTATTTGAATCAAATTGAATTCAGTTGAGGTAAGCGGACCAAAACGAGGATCGGCAAAGGCAGCATTCCAGGCGTGTTCTGCCACATCGTCAAGCAGTGGACGGTAGGCTTCCACAGAGCCGATACAACCCCTTAACTCGTGATGCTTTTCCAGGGTAACAAAGGCAGCCCCTGGTGAGGCTAAGGTAGCGCTACAATCATCAGGATTTACTTTTATTGGAGCACCATAATCCAGGCCATGTTGAATGGATGCACGGGCCAAAGCCAACAATTGCTTTTGCTCAGATCGAGTAAAAGGGACAGCTGTCATTTTAAAAGGAGCATCTTTATCACCTGTGAATGAGCTCCAGCATCCAGCCGTGCGAAATATATTCCCGCTGCTGTAGAACTCTTACGAGTACTCCAGGTGGCTGCGTACACACCAGCTGCTTGTTTCTCTGAAACCAGGGATTCTATTACCCGACCATGCAGGTCATATATGGTTAGTTGGGTGAAAGCATTTTCTGGCAATGAATATTTGATTGTGGTACTCGGATTAAAGGGATTGGGGAAATTTTGAGATAGAATGAATGAAGAGGGAAGTTCATTTCTCTCAATCAAACCAGCCGTGCTTTGATTGACAATGCGGATATCATCTAAGGACAATTTACTGGTACCGAAATCCCCATGCTCAGCCACAAAATCGAGGACATCAATATCTGACCAATCAAAAAGACCAACTGGATCATACCAGACACCATCCCAGGACCCAGTTTCAACCATACTTGTCAGGGGAATCTGGATATACTGCCAGGTTCCATCCCACGCCATATCCGTTGTAGACATCGTTTTGGTCATACGCCAGGGGTGATCCTCAGGAACATCGGTTTTCGTGTCGAGGAATCGGATATCAAAAGCGACTTCGGATCCGGTACCTTTTACCCAAAAAGTGAGGATATAATTCTCACTCAGGAGTCTGGAAAGATCCCGGTTAGGTGAGAAGTTGAAGCCAATCCTTTCATACTGGGTAGCTTGAGACCAGTTTAGACTATAATCTCCAATACGAGGATTCTCTGCATTATATAAGGTTACCATACCATCGGTGTTAAAATCAGACTGAATATTTTGCCCGATATAATCATCATAGATGGAAAAGCCCACTGAGTCAGGCTGAGAGACAAACTCGGTCTGAGACGGCGTATTGAAGCCCATGACCTCCAGCAGTGGGATATTCAAATCATGATCAAACATGCCTCGACTATATCTTTCAAATAACCCAAAGCCACCGTGATAATCCCACATGGTCCAGCCGATATTTAATGAATCAAGATATTGTGTGGTTGCGCGATACCACTCCACCCGATGGGCAGGGTCTGAGTTGTGATTAAGAACCCCAAATTCCCCACAATAAATAGGGACATTCCTGGATGTGCTAAACGCTACCGCAATATCAATGAGACTTTGCATATGAGCAACTGTGCCCTGGGTGGAGTAACTGGCCATATTGCTCTGAATCCATGTACCCACTAACGAGGGAGGGCAGGCCGGCATGGCTGATGCGCTGTATGGAAAAGGTATTCCGGTAAGGGGTTCCATGGAAGGGTCAGTCCAACTGGCTCCCTGGTGTGTGAAGATGAACGGATCATAAAAGTGAAAGGTATAGATCAGATTGTCATCAGTATAGTTCATCATTTCGTCAAGATTATTGTAGCTGTTCCAGCTAGGTGGTCCCACGATTAAGGTTCGGTTTGGATCTGTCTGTCGTATGATGTTCACAATATTTTGCTGAATCGTATCCCAGATAAAATCCGAAATACCCCAGGGCTCATTTTTGATCTCAAAGTAAAGTGTTGAATCTCTATCCTGGAAATGCTCTGCAAGTTGCGGCCAAATTTTGGACAGGGGTTGATTAATAGCTGGTGTTGTGGCTCCACCAGAGTCGAAACTATGGTTGTCCAGGATGAGATGCAGACCTAATGCTTCCGTCCAATCAATGATTTGATCCAGAAAATTTAACAGGATGGGATCTACGAGATAGTCGGGATCTCCAGTACTCATCCCATGGAAATTTATAGGCAGACGGATCACATCTACACCAAGGCTTTGAATATCCACAAAATCATCATAAGTATATTTGGAGAACTGAACCTTTTGAATGGAACTTTCTTGAAACCAGTTACTGAGATTGACGCCCTTTTCAAATGGAGTGGTTGGCTGGGCTATGAGAGTGAGAACCGTCAGAAGTGTCAGGATCAATATTGTTTGAAGATGTTTCATCACATTCCCTTACATGGTTTAAGATTCAAATAATCCCCAAGCACCATATCCTACAACCTGATCTTTGCGGCCGGATGTGTCACCGGAGTTGCGTAGATCCAGTCGTTTGATGGACATTCCCTTCTGCTCGGCAAGATGGAGCAGGCCTCGCAGGGGGATGCGGCCACAGGCTGAATTATCCCCAAGCAGGTCACCCTGAAAAGTCTCAATCCTGGCGGCCGTTTTAGTATCCAGCTCGACCGCTTCTTCGTAATTGTGAAAATGACTCAAGTCAGTGGAAATGACGATGAGACACTCATCCCCACCCCAGAGCTGTTCAATTACGTCTGCAACTTGCTGTTGTGTCGCATCACCTACTACGAAAGGAATCAATCTGAAACTGGCCAGTACCTCTTGAAGAAAGGGCAGCTGCACTTCCAGGGAATGTTCCTCAGCATGAGCATTGTCAGAAAATGTGACTTGCACAAACTCATCAACCAGTTTTTGGATGGTTTTTGTATCCAGGTCGATTTCACCCAGGGGTGTTTGGAACTGATCTACAGTGGGAAGTGCTAAACCGTTCAGGGAAACACGGTGGGCTGGTCCGAGAAGTATAATTTTACGGATGACGTGTCTGTACTGGAGTAGTGAACGATAGGCTGACGCAGCAATTGAACCCGAATATACAGTTCCCGCATGTGGAACAATGATAGCTTTTGGGATTTCAGTTGTCTCACTGGGTTTTTCATGGATAAAGCCGGTAATCTGATCACGTAACTCAGCTGGATCACCAGGATAAAACATACCTGTTACAGCCGCGGGACGTATTTGTTTGATTATACTCATGGTGAATTCTTTTCAATGAAATATAGACGGGTATCACACAAAGACAAATTCGAGATCAGATCCTTTCACCCAGGAATCATACCATTTGGATAATAGAATGTCCGTTTATCGATTTAGGTACTTAAATGAATCATATGGAGGGCAAATTCGTGCAATTAGAGAGGAAAATCATGACAGTCCATACATTCTTGACTTCGTCCATTTCAGTGAGCCTGTTGATTTTTATGAGTGAAGTATTCGCTCAGGATATTGTTACAGATTTTGATGGGAATGAATATCACAGTATCGTTATTGGGGACCAGATATGGCTTCAGGAAAATATAAAGGCACTCCACTATAGTGATGGGACAGCCATTCCTGATGTTGTATCCTATGATAACAATGAGAGCAATGCAAACATCTATGGTCGTCTTTACACATGGGACGCAGCCATGGATGGTATGACAAGTGAGGGGGCTCGGGGAATCTGTCCAACTGGATGGCATATTCCAAGTGCTGCAGAATGGAATACGCTAGAGAACTATCTAGGGGGCTCCTCAATAGCCGGGGGAAAGATGAAAGAGATTGGTATAAGCCATTGGCGACGTTTCAATGTCGGTGCCGATAACAGCAGTGGTTTTACCGCTTTACCTGGTGGAGAGTATGATGCACACGATTCTCCACATCAATTTAGATTGATTAATGATTATGCAGTATTTTGGACGTCCACAGAAATAAGTGCCACGTTTGCAAATGAAAGATATCTGGCCTTTGATGCTGCTGCCAGCATATCCTTCAATTGGTATAAAATAATGAAATACTCGATACGAGCTATTCAAGATAGTGAAGTGAGTGATCTTATTAATGAAGAAATACAATTTCCTAAGCGTAGTTTACTTTATCCGAACGTTCCTAATCCATTTAACCCTTCTACAATAATTACTTACGAAATATCAAAGACAGATATAGTCAATGTTGATATTATTGATATCAGAGGAAAGCTGATGAAATCACTACAGTGTGAGCAGGTCTCAGCTGGTGTCCATGAGCTGATCTGGCATGGCATGAATGCAAGTGGCCAACAGGTAGACTCCGGGATATATGTCGTGGTGATGTCGGTGGGGACACAGATTCAGACACAGAAAATATCCCTTATTCGCTAACTCAAACCATCATCGGAAAATTAAAATTCAAAATCTTTGCATGCGCATAACTCGGGTCTATATTCAGCTCGAAATGAAATGGCAAGTATCATATTACTTTTTTATGCGATCAGGGTGATGGTTTAAATCTGTATATTTGAACAATTTCACCCTCGTCAATTGACGGGGGTTTTTTTTTACAATCAAGCAGAGCTTGATTGTACCGCGGCGAAGCCTTGGCGTAGCCGGGTAAGTTAGATGCCCTGAGCAGGAGTCGCTCCCGTACAGGAGAGCAAGGAAAATTGAGAGAAGGGGATAAAGTATTTTGGCACAGAATAAACAAACCGTGGGTCTCATTGGCTTCGGACGCTTTGGAGCTTTGCTTGCAGACCTCTTGGGTAAAGATTATCAACCTGTCATTACCGATGAGAGGGATTTGTCTGAGCAGGTAGAAACTGCAGGATATCCCTGGGCCGATCTGGAAACTGTGATGAAGTTGAACACGGTATTTTTGGCAGTTCCCATCAGCCGTACTGCAAACTTGCTGAAGCAGATATCGTCTCTAACCAGTCCTGGACAGGTTTTGATTGATGTAGCCTCTGTAAAAACTCGCATACGTGACTGGATGGTGGCCGAATTACCACCTCATGTACAAATTTTGAACACCCACCCGATGTTCGGACCGGATTCATATAAACGAGATAGAGATCTACGTATGGTGTTCTGTCCCACGCGTGTTGATTCAGAGGTGGAAAATACCTGGCGAGATGTATTTGAGTCATGGGGTTGTCGACTCATCAATCTAGAAGTTGAAGAACATGATAGGCTAGCAGCTCGCTCTCAAGGAATTACCCATTTTATGGGACGTGTCATGAAGGGGATGGATATTCAACCCACTGCCGTAGATACCCAGGGATTCCAACAAGTTAGACATGTTGTCGAGCAAACCTGTCAGGACACTGAAGAATTATTCCATGATCTCCAATACTACAACCCATACACTGCTGAGATGCTTACCGATTTTTCGAAATCAGTGCATGCCGTAAAGACCAAAATTTATCGACCAGATGCTCCCATCGAGCTTATTGGTTATCAGGGGATTCCAGGGAGCTTTTCTGAGGAAGCCACGCGAAAATATATTGAGAGCGAGGTGCTTGGAAATATCGAGACCAAACCCTGTCTTACCAGCCAGGGGGTCATGGACAGTCTGGCTCGGTATGAGATAGACCGAGGGATCATTGCCATGGAAAATGCCCGGGGTGGTGTGGTTCACGAAAGTATCCATTCACTCGCAAGAGCCCGTTGCAAAGTTGGCTCCATGTTTCATATCCAGGTGAACCAGTGCCTGATTGTTAAAGACGGTGTGAACCACGATGAGATCACAGAGGTTCGCTCTCATCCCCAGGCTCTCAAACAGTGTTCTAGATATTTGAGCGAGAAACTTGCTCATATTCCTCACATTGAATCAAAAGATACTGCTGAGTCAGCCAGGAAATTGCATGACAATCAATATTCAGATACAACGGCAGTTATTGCCCCGGCTCGCGCAGCTGAGATATATGGTTTAAAGGTACTAAAAAACAGTATCCAGGATCTCAGTGATAATAAGACTCTATTCCTCGTAGTGGAGCGAACAGGGACACCGATTTGAGTTGCAAACAATTAATAATTATAAAAGCTTATAAGCCCAGTAAAAAGGATATCAGACTATGCTTGTAATAATGAAAGTAAATGCTTCTCAAAGCTCGCTTGATAGAGTACAAGAGGAGATTGAAAAATTGGGTTACACCCCCCGGCCTATTATTGGAGACTCCAGAACGGTGGTTGGTGTTCTCGGTCAAAAACCCCTGCGTGGAAAACAACACCTGCAAGCACTGCCTGATGTTTCTGATGTTCTGGAAATCAGTACACCCTATAAGCTGGCTTCACGTGAATGGCAGCCAAATGATACCATCGTTAATGTTGGTGGTACCCGCATTGGTGGTTCCAAGGTATCAATTATTGCAGGTCCTTGTTCCATTGAATCATATGAGCAAACCAAGACAGTCGGAGAAGCAGTAAAAGCTGCTGGAGGTCACATCCTGAGAGGTGGTGCTTTCAAACCAAGAACCTCACCATACTCCTTCCAGGGAATGGGTGTTGAAGGACTTAAGATACTCAAGCAGGTAGGTGAAGAAGTTGGATTGCCAACAGTGACGGAAGTAACTGATACAGCGGTATTAGAGATCACAGCACAGCATACAGATATGCTCCAAATTGGTACTCGGAACATGCAAAACTTTACCCTTATAAAAGAAGCTGCACGGACGGGTATGCCCATCTTTTTGAAACGTGGCATGTCAGCAACCGTGAAGGAAACGATTCTGGCTGCTGAATACATATTGAATGAAGGCAATGAGAAGGTGGTGCTTTGCGAACGAGGAATACGAACCTTTGTTGACCATACCCGAAACACTCTGGATGTGAGTGCCATTCCAGCCTTTCAGCGTTTGACTCATCTTCCTGTTGTGGTTGATCCCAGTCATGCCGCTGGAAAACGATCCAAAGTGCTGCCCTTATCTTTGGCTGGTGTTGCAGCTGGAGCCCAGGGTGTCATGGTTGAAGTACATCCCAATCCAGAAGAAGCACTCAGTGATGGTCCCCAGCAATTGCTGCCTTCACAGTTCAAAGATCTGGTAGATCGAATTCGGCTGGTTGCGGAAGCAGTTGGAAGAAAACTGGACTGATCCCGAAAAGGAGTCACCCATGGCTTTACTTGGAGAAATTAGGCTACCTGGTGACAAATCAATAAGTCACCGAGCACTCATGTTTACCGCATTGAGCGCTGGGCTTAGCCGCCTTGAAAATCTGAACCCAGGAGCTGATGTTGCTACGACACAAAGTGCTCTGGTCAATTGTGGTATCCAGATTGAAGAAAAGCATGGCGTCGTCCATGTGCAGGGAGGGGGATTGCGACCCTTCAAGCAGCCTGAGCTTGGTCTCGATTGTGGCAATTCAGGAACAACGGCCCGCTTGATGATGGGCCTTCTGGCAGCCCATCCCATCCACGTACAATTTACCGGAGATCAATCTCTGAGTAAGCGACCCATGGACCGAGTCTTCAGACCCCTCCAGCAAATGGGAGCCAACATATCTGCCAACAAAAGAAAATTTTTACCCCTCATGCTCAGTGGACGTGATCTGTGGGCTCTGGATTATCAACTTCCCTATGCCAGTGCCCAGGTTAAGTCAGCCATCCTACTTGCCGGACTACATGCCAAGGGACAAACGACGGTCAAATCTCCAGCTTTTAGTCGCGATCATACCGAGCAGATGCTCAAAGCCATGGGGGCACGACTAAAGGTCAAGGGTCGCGAAGTGACGGTTCACCAACTGACCAAGCCCCTCGACCCCATCGATTTTGTGGTTCCTGGTGATTTTTCCGCTGCCGCATTTTTTATTGCAGCTGCCTTACTGGTACCGGGGTCAGATTTGATACTTCGGGGTGTGGGCATCAATCCAACTCGCACAGCATTTCTCACTGCTGTGAAGGAAATGGGTGGCAAGGTGACTGTGGCGAATAAAGCAAAGCACAGTGGAGAGGCGGTTGCTGATTTACGCATTCGTGCATCAAAACTAAAAGGTATTCAAATCTATCCGGAGCAGATTCCCAATCTCATCGATGAACTACCTCTGATTGCACTTCTAGCTACCCAAGCCAAGGGCGAAACGGTGGTGGTAGGCGCTGAAGAGTTGCGCGTGAAGGAGTCGGATCGAATAACAGCGATTGTGACCAATTTAAGTGCCTGGGGTGCCAAAATATTTGAGCGTCCTGATGGGTTTAATGTAGAAGGACCCACACCTCTCAAGGGAGGCAAGGTAAAAACCTATGACGATCATCGGATTGCCATGACGATGGGTGTCGCAGGCTTGATGAGTAAGTCGCCTGCCAAACTGGATAATCCAGATTGCATAGATATATCATATCCGGGTTTCTTTGATAAACTCCGGGGTTTAATAGGTTAGTATAAAATTTTTATTTGAGTAAACGAACGAGGAGATAAAAGTGAAATTTGCAGTTATTGGTGATCCTCTCAGACAAAGTGTCAGCGATTTTATGCATGGTTGGATATATGAACAGTTGGGTCTCGAGGCTGAGTACAAGAAGATCAAAGTTATCCAGGGAGATTTGGAACGTTGGGTAAACCTCCCATCTGCTAAAAAGCTTGATGGATTTAATGTCACCATCCCCCACAAAGAAGATATAATTCCTTTTCTAGACAGTGTGAATGATCGCACAGCACCTATTGGTGCTGTGAATTGTGTGAGACGCCACGATGGAAAACTCACCGGGTATAATACTGACTGGTACGGCTTTGTGAAATCCCTTGAAGCAGCTGGAGTAGATCTCGCTGGGAAGAAAGTGGTTGTTTTGGGAAGTGGTGGGGCTGCAAGAGCCATCACTTTTGGTTTGGCTCGTGCAGGGGTGGGCTTAACAACCATTATTGCACGAGATCCTTCCAGAGCCAAAACGCTCATCAAAGATATGAGCGATTCTGCCGAAGGAATGAAACTGGCGGGTTGTGCCTGGGATGAGAGCGCCGTTGATCCCATTGAAGATGCGTATTGCCTGGTGAATTGTACGCCCATTGGCATGAAGCCCAAACAGAATAAGAGTCCTCTGGATGGAGATCTTCTAGAGTCCATCGATGTTGTGGTTGACACCATTTTTAATCCTTTGAATACGCGTCTGCTGTCAGAAGCAATTTTTTCGGACTGTCAAACCGTTTCTGGTCTGGATATGTATCTCTACCAGGCCATGGCTTCAGTAGATGTCTGGTTTGGTCCCCAGGATTGGAGCCAGATTAAGATGAACGAGATGCGCGAGGCAGTCCATAACAAGATTACCGGTTTCAAACGAAAATTTGAATGATATTCGCTAGTAAAAATTAGTTGTCAAAACGAAAAACAGACTGTCATCCCAAGCGGAGTCGAGGGATAAGGATAATTGGAATGCTACAACACCTAAACTTTCTCTCGCAAAGATCGCAGAGACGCAGAGAGATTTGAAAGGTTAACCAGAATCAAATTTCGTGGCTTTCATCTGGTTCGTTGTAAAGAAGAAACATCAACCACGAATTAGGTGAGGAAAAAGGGACTTACGAGATGCTGCAACACCTCAAATTTTTAACAGCAGGCGAATCACACGGCAAAGGCCTATCAGGAATTCTGGAAGGGTTCCCTGCTGGCGTGCCCCTTTCAGAAGATTTTATCGCCCTTGATCTGGCCCGAAGACAAATGGGTCATGGTCGTGGTGGTCGCATGACCATAGAGAAAGATCATGCTGAGATAACCAGCGGCTTGCGTCATGGATATACCCTGGGATCTCCCATCGCCCTGTGGATCCAGAACCGGGATTGGGAAAACTGGAAACAAGAAAAAATGTCCCATGAAGCACCCCTGAATCCCGTCCCCGAGGTAACCTTGCCACGACCCGGACATGCTGATCTGGCAGGGATCCAAAAGTTTGGATTTACAGATATTCGCAATGTTCTGGAACGTTCATCAGCTCGTGAAACGGCTATGAGAGTAGCCCTTGGCGCAATATGTCGCTCCTTTTTGAAAGAATTAGGGATTGAAATATTCAGTCACGTTATTCAGATCGGACCTGTCAAAGCTACTATTGAGCCTTCTCAACTGGATAGTGAATTAAACAGCACGGCAGATGCATCTGATGTGAGATGCCTTGATAAAAATGCGGCTGAAGACATGATCAAACATATCGATGTCACCCGCAAAGCAGGTGATTCTATTGGTGGTGTCTTTGAAGTCCTGGCTTCGGGCCTACCGCCTGGTCTGGGCTCGTATACCCATTGGGATCGCAAACTGGATGCCAGACTGGCTGCTGCAATGATGTCCATCAATGCCATGAAATCAGTGAGCATTGGAGATGGTCTTGATGTAGCCGAAGTTTCTGGGTCCCAGGTTCATGATGAAATTGTCAAAGAGGCTGATACTATTCGTCGAGCCACAAATCATGCTGGTGGTATTGAAGGTGGCATGTCAAACGGTGAACTGATTCAGGTTCAGGTTACCATGAAGCCCATCCCGACCCTGGCGAGACCCTTGCGATCTGTGGACATCAAAACCCGTGAACCAGGCATCGCTCATAAAGAGAGAACCGATGCATGTGCTGTCCCTGCCGCTTCTGTGATTGGAGAAGCGATGATGGCTCTGGTTTTGACCGATGCCATCCTGGAAAAATTTGGTGGAGATTCTCTTGAACAGGTAAAAGCCCATTTGGCTGCCACAGGAGCGTGAAATAAAAATTCATAACGATAATTACGTAATGAGCGTGTGTTACTTCGACGAGCTCAGCAAGACACACGCCTGCTGGAATGTCACCCTGAGCCTGTCGAAGGGTACAATATTTTGAGTATTGGCAAAGTCTATTTGATCGGCCTCATGGGCGCTGGGAAAAGTACGGTTGGTCGAATTCTGGCTGATACACTCAACTGGCAATTGCTGGATATTGATCATGAAATCGAAAAAATTGCAGGAAACGATATTCCCTCCATTTTTGAAGAGCGGGGTGAAGATGGATTTCGCGACTTTGAAGCTCAGGTTCTCATGGAGACAGACTCACTGAACGATGCCATTATCCCTTGCGGAGGTGGCATTGTCACCAAGCCCGAGAATGTAAAGTATTTGAAAGATCATTTGACGATCTGGCTTGATGTATCACCGGAAGAGGCTGCTGCTCGTCTGGAGCACTCCGATCATCGTCCCCTCTTAAATCAATGCCAGGATACCATAAAAAAATTGCAGGAAATCTTGGATAGCCGCCAGGTAAGCTATGATGAAGCTGCTTCACTGCATATCCATACGGGTCAACGAGCCCCAGATATAATTGCGAGTGAAATTCTGGAAAAATTAGAATCTTATTATGACTAAGTCTTCAATCATTAAAATTACCCATCAGGTCGGTTCTTACGAGATTCATGTTGGCCAGAATATGATGGATAAAGTCGCTGATCTATTGTCGAGTGTTGGAGCTTCAGGTCCAATTGGCATTATTAGCAATGCCACAGTCAATGATCTGTATGGTGGCAGGATTCGAGAGGCTTTAAATGGGGCTGGATTGGTAACTCGCACAATTTTGATTCCTGAAGGCGAGGAGTACAAGACTCTGGCTTCCGCAGAGCAGGTTATGTCTGCGCTGATCGCCCAGGGCATGGAACGCTCAGGAACCATTCTCACCCTGGGTGGTGGTGTGGTAACAGACCTGGGCGGCTTTGTCGCCAGTATCCTCTATCGCGGGGTCAAACTGGTTCATATCCCATCCACATTATTGTCCATGGTTGATGCAGCAGTTGGTGGAAAAACGGGGGTTAATCATAGCAGTGGAAAAAACCTGATTGGTAGCTTTTATCAACCTGATCTGGTCATCATGGATGTAAACACTTTAAAAACCCTCCAGTCACGTGATCGTATTTCTGGATATGCTGAAATGTTTAAAATGGGTGCCATTCGTGATACTGACTATCTGGAATTCCTGGTAGATAATATGGATGCATGTCTGGGAACGGAATCTAGTGAAGTACTTATTAAGGCCATTTCCCGCAGCTGCGCCTTGAAGGCGCAGGTGGTTGAGGCTGATGAAAAGGAAGCAGATCTTAGGCGCATTCTGAATTTTGGACATACTCTCGGTCATGCCATTGAGTTCACCCTGGGATATGGTGTTGTCCGACACGGGGAGGCTGTCATTCTGGGTATGTATGGTGCTGGATGGCTTTCCAATCAGGTTGGAGACCTTTCACAGAAAGATTGGGATAAGTTGTCAGCCATGTTGATAAAGATCCCTTTGAAGCTCTCACTAAAGTCGTTAAACCCAGAAGCTATCGAACAGGCAACCCGTCTGGATAAAAAGGTAGCAAACTCACAATTAAATTTTGTTTTACTCCATCGTCTTGGTGAGGCCTATATGCAGAGCGGGATTCCAACATTAATGATTAAACTGGCCGTTGATGCCATTAAAAGCGCTTGGGAGGAGGGAAAATGACACTGGATTTTAATGCTTTTATGACTGCTTTCGTAACCCTGCTGGTCATTTTGGATCCCTTTGGTGGATTGCCAGTGTTTATGACATTGACCAAGGATTACCCTGAAGAGCGGGCAAAACGAAGTGCCCATCGAGCAACGCGTGTTTCTCTCATATTACTAACTATTTTTGTCTTTGTGGGCGAAGGGGTTCTTGATTTTTTTGGTATTTCGATGTTTTCTTTTCAGGTTGGTGGAGGGCTTATCCTGCTTGCGCTGGGATTATTATATGTCCTGGGTGTCACCCTGGGTGATGATAAGGATTACTCCAAAGATATTGTCATTCCCATGGCCACGCCTTTGATTGCTGGTCCTGGTGCAATTACAGCTATTATCATTTTGGTATCTAAATACGGTTATTGGATCCCATTACTGGCTATGCTGGTGAATCTCTTCATTTTTTGGCTGGCCATGTATTACGCCCGCTATATCAAAAAATTCCTGGGAGAACAAGGTCTGGAAATCATGAGTCGAGTCATGGGTCTTTTGTTGGTTGCCCTGGCGATTGAGATGATTAGAACAGCATGGATTGAACTACTTTAGAAGACAGTATTTTTTACAACGAATTAAACGAAAAACACGGATTGTTTTTCAAATCGTCATTGCGAGGGAGAATTTATTCGACCGCGGCAATCTCGAATATGAGTCGTCCATGCATGAGGTTATATTGCATGACAACGGTCGATTGGCTCAGCTGGTTAGAGCGCTCGGTTCACATCCGGGAGGTCGTAGGTTCGAGTCCTACATCGACCACTTCAAGCAAGCAAACCGCTAATTGCACAAATCGCGCAAATTTAATTTGTAGGGGTAGTCCTGTACTTGTCAGCCGTAGCTCTTTGAGCGTAGGCTGATCGACCACAGAAAGGAGTCCTTGGGCTCCTTTTTTTAATCACCGATATGATGTTGTGATTCATAGGATCGGGTTCAATTAACCAAACCCTATTTTCGCCAGTAAAGCAATTGATTTTGTATTAATTGCGATTAATTTGCCTTTGTGTTATGTGATTCAACTCCATATCGTCCAACCTCCTTTGTTCCACACCCTCCCTAAATAAAAAATCAACCCAACAAACAGCGACACTAGCTATTTAGCTTCACATCGAGGGGATAGTATGCATCTAAAATTAAAGCTTCTTTCTGCATTTTTAACCATTGCGACATTGCTAATTGTTGCTGGCTTATGGTCCATCAAAGGCTTCAAAGATGTCCAAATATCTATTAAGAACATACTGGATGAAAATTACCGTACTATCCAGGCTGCTCACAACATGCTTCAGGCGCTTGAAAGAGAGGATAGTGCAATCCTCCTGCTGATGCACGGTGACTGGGAGCATGGCAGGGAGCAACTGGAGATTGCTGACAGCAGCTTCATCGCTGAACTTGAAGTTGCGAAGGACAATATCACCATTGAGGGTGAGGCTCAGCTCTTAGCGAACCTCAATTCAGTATATGGAGAGTACAAGACGATATGGGAGCGTCCCATCGTAAGCACAGATAAGGAGGGCGACCTGCAGTGGTATCAGAAGGTGGCCCATGTTGCCTTTCAAAAGGTCAAACATGAAATTGAATATCTCGCTGAATTGAATGATACCTCCATGTACAGTACGGCCTCGAACCTGGAAACCATTGCTGAACGCGCCATGAAACCAGGTATCATCGCAATTATTGTTACTCTTATTCTCATCGCCATTTTCAGTTATTTTATTTCAGCATTGGTGGTCAGTCCCATTGTGAGAATGACGGATAGGGTTAGAGCTTTTCGGGAGGGAGGCGAATTGCATAAGTTGGATATCCATACTGGAGATGAGATTCAAGATCTTGCTAACGAGATCCGTCTAGTTGCCAAGCGCACCAAGGGTACGAGGTGATCGCGCATGCGTTTCTATGTCGTCTTGCGCTATACGGTTCTCACATTTCCAGTTTCTGCTTTTTTCATGCTTATTTCCGGAGGGATCGCCTGGTCTGAACAGACCCCTGATATGGCACCTTTACTGTTTTCGGCTGCCATTGCTTTAATCATGGGTATTTTCCCCATCCTTTTCGTACATAAGGTGCCGCATATTTCCAATAAGGAAGGATTGCTTATTGTGGTGCTTAGTTGGTTCTCAGCATGTGTTCTGGGGGCTGTTCCCTATATTCTATACGGGGATCCCTTTACTCTCACCAATGCCTTTTTTGAAAGTATCTCTGGTTTTACCACGACGGGTTCTACAATTCTAAGTGACATCGAAAGTCTACCGCATGGATTGTTGTTCTGGAGATCCGCCACACACTGGATTGGAGGAATCGGAATTGTAATATTCGCCCTGGCTCTCCTACCATTTCTAGGTTTTTCTACAGTTATTCTTTTCCGTAGCGAGGTTTCAAGTCTTGCACAGAAGGATTTCCAGATGAGGGCTCGAAAGTCAACTCGTGTCCTGCTTAGTGTCTATCTGGGATTGACCGTGGCGGAGATAATCCTGCTCTCTGTCGCAGGGATGGGCCTGTTCGATGCGGTTACCCATGCCTTTGGAACCATCGCTACTGGTGGATTCTCTCCTAGAAACAATAGTGTGGCTGCCTTTGACAGTATATGGATCGAGGGAATCATCATTGTTTTTATGATCCTCTCAGGAATCCATTTTGCTGCCATGTTTGCGGCGATCACTGGTCGATCACTCATGGTTTTGCTACGCTCAGGGGTCGTTCGTCTTTATCTCTTCCTGCTTTTTCTGGGGACCCTCTTCACCTCACTGGATTTGATCTTTCAGCAGGGACGTGGACCACTGGAAGCATTCAGGGAGGCTGCTTTTAATCTGATATCAGTGGGAACATCAACAGGTTTCGCCACAGCAGATACCTCTCTTTGGCCGGGATTATCGAAATTAATCCTTCTATACTTTGCTTTGCAATGTGCGGGAGCTGGTTCAACATCAGGTGGTATTAAGGTGGATCGTATCATTTTATTATTCAAGTCCATCATCTTGAGATTGAAACAGATCATGAGACCACGAGCCGTGGTCTTTATGAAGTACGAGGGCAACGTGATCAAGGAAGAATTCGCCAGCCAAGCAGTTCTATACATTGTTGTCTATCTTCTGATTGTCACCGTGGGAACAGGTATTATAGCAACGGGTGGAGTGTCACTTGAGGAAGCATTTTCCGGATCTGTGGCGGCGATGGGCAATGTAGGTCCCGGCTTTGGACAGATCGGAAGTCTAGGCAATTATGGCGCACTTTCAGGCTTGGCCAAATGGGTGTTGAGTGCGCTTATGATACTTGGTCGACTTGAAATATATGCGCTGCTGGTCTTTTTTACTCCGAATCAATGGAGCCAATCCAAGGCTTATTAGTATTTGCCTAAAAAAAACAGCCCTCAAAGTTGAGGGCTGTTTTTGTCAGAAGGGGTTTTGTCTTTGCCTGTCTGAGGCTCTCGAAGACAGGGCTACAATAGCCCCTTCGAGTTTCCTCGTTTCACTCGGCCTCAGGGAGACAAAAATGGGTCTATAGGGACTTGGTAAGCACCTCATTCAGGCGTTTTACAAAGTCTGCCGGATTTTCCAGTTTCATACCCTCAAGCAATAATGCCTGCTCATAAAGCAACTCTGTCGCATTATCGAAATCTTTGGATTTGCGCATACCCTTCATCTTTTTCAAGATGGGATGATCCAAATTGATCTCAAGGATGGGTTTGGCATCTGGCATGCCAGCCTGACCCATAGCGCGCATCATTTCCTGCATCTGGAAGGTGGGATCATCTGCATCTGCCACGAGGACAGAAGGAGAATCAGTCAGACGGGAAGAGACCTTCACATCTTTGACCTTGTCACCGAGAACCTTTTTAACTTTGTTGATGAAGGGCTTGACTTCTTTCTCAATGGTTGCTTCATCTGGCTCATCACCATCCTTCTTCAGTTCATCACCAGCATTGCTGCGGTTGACAGACTTGAAGTCGTGATCACCAAATTTTGCGGCGCCGGGAATGATGATTTCATCAATTTCATCGTCAGCAATTAAGACTTCGATATCTTTCTTGGTGTACATTTCAATGAGGGGTGAACGACGCAGAGTTGCTTCATTGTCACCCGTGATGTAGTAGATACCTTTTTGATCTTCCGGCATGCGGCTCACATAATCTGCCAGTGTGGTATAGCCATCTGCCTTGGTTGATTTAAATCGGACCAATTTTTCCAGAAGGTCACGATTGTCGCGATCCTGATAGTAACCTTCTTTAAGTGGACGACCGAACTGTTCATAGAACTTGATGTATTCTTTGTCTTTCTTAGCCAGGGTTTCAAAGGACTTCAGGAGCTTTTTGACAGAAGCTTTGCGAATATTATCCAGGATACGGTTCTGTTGAAGAATTTCGCGACTCACATTGAGAGGTAGGTCTTCAGAATCAATAATCCCCTTTACAAAGCGAAGATAGGTAGGTAGCAGTTCTTTTTCATCATCGGTGATAAACACACGCTTCACATATAATTTTACACCCGGCTTATAGTCTGCATAAAACAGATCCTGAGGTGCTTTCTCCGGGACGAAAAACAGGGTGGTATAATCCATGGCACCCTCTGCCTGGGTGTGAACATGCAGGGCTGGATCCTTAAAATCATTACTGAAGGTTTTGTAGAACTCGTTATAGTCTTTTTTCTTCAGCTCCGCTTTGGGCTTTTTCCAGAATGCTGTCGCATCGTTAACCTGTTCGGTCTTTTGCTCTTTGATCTCTTTTTTGTCATCACCCTCTCCATCGAAGGTGCTTTCTTCATAGTGAAGATAGATAGGAAAGGCAATATGGTTGGAGTACTTCTTCAGAATCTCAGTAATTGACCAGCGGTTGGCGTACTCTTTTCCCTCATCATTGAGATGGAGGGTGATTTGGGTTCCGGTCTCTTTCTTTTCAGTCTTATCCATCTCAAAACCAGACTTGCCATCACTGACCCAGCGATAGGCATCTTTTTCCCCCGCCTTGCGAGTGATCACCTCAACCTGATCCGCTACCATGAAACAGGAATAGAAACCGACGCCAAACTGACCAATCAGATTGGAATCTTTTTTAGCATCTCCAGTGAGCTTGCCAAGGAAGTTCTTGGTGCCTGAGCGGGCGATGGTTCCGAGATGCTCGATGAGATCTTCCTCGTTCATACCTATACCAGAATCTGAGATGGTGATGGAGCGGCCATCTGCAGAATCATTAAAGACAATATCAATTTTTGGATCAAAGGATATTTTCTTGAATTTGTCTTCTGTGAGGGTCAAATATTTTAATTTATCCAGCGCATCTGATGCATTTGACACCAGCTCGCGCAGGAAAATTTCTTTGTGTGAATACAGCGAATGAATGATGAGGTGCAGAAGTTCATTAACCTCTGTTTGAAATACATGTTTAGTCATTTTTTATCTCTCTCCCAAATATCAAGTTTTCAATGGGTTTTATGTGTAAGAAACGCCAAGGTTCCCTGTGTAAAAAAAATCGCTGTAGAACATATATCAGATGGTCCCAGACAATGATTTGTTACAAATAATTTAAAAACACCCGTCAATTAAAAAGCGCGGCAAATATAATTCCGATGTGAGGGTGTTCAAGCTGGTTTTAAAAACGGTTTTGAGGGTTTGATTTTGGTAAAATAAAAGTTCAACTCAATTAACCAAGAGCTACATCCAGCACCATCATGACGGTAAAACCCAGCATAGCACCAATAGTAGGTTTATCCGTGTTTCCTGCGCGTTGGGATTCAGGGATGAGTTCTTCGACAACAACAAAGATCATTGCACCAGCTGCAAAGGACAGGGCAAAGGGCAGTATTGCGGTAGAGGTCATGACAATGAGTGCGCCAAATACAGCAGCAATGGGCTCTACGATACCGGAAAGCTGACCGTACCAAAAACTTTTCCCCCTGGACAGTCCTTCACGTCGCAGTGGCATGGAGATAGCTAATCCTTCAGGGAAATTCTGAATCCCTATGCCAATGGCCAAGGCAATGGCCCCCTGGAGATCAGCACCCGGTAGTCCGGCTGAGATGGCCCCAAAGGCCACACCTACTGCCAGGCCTTCAGGTATGTTGTGTAAGGTTATGGCCAGGACTAGCAGGGTGGTGCGTCTCCAGGATGTGGAGATCCCCTCTACTTCAGAATCTTTGGCCCCGATATGCAGATGAGGCAAAATTTTATCGATACCCCAGAGAACCCCTCCACCAGATAAAAACCCCAATGATACAGGCACCCAGGGAGGTAAGGAGCGTCCCTCTGCCATTTCTAATGCAGGTGCCAGAAGTGACCAGAAACTGGCAGCTATCATAATACCGGCAGCAAACCCCAGCATACCATCCATGTTTGAGAATGATTTTTTATTGTGAAATAAAACACCGGCTGCACCAAGGGCGGTGAGACTCCAGGTAAAGAGTCCAGCTATTAGAGCGAGGAGGACGGGATGCATGCCAAGTAAGAATTCCATATAATTGATCCTTAGATTTTATTAATTTTTTATAAAAGGCAGTATCGCAAGTGCAGGGATTTTTTAATGCCATGCTCGGTGTGTCATGAAGCAATTGATCCGTCGCTTTTCCCTGATCCACTGAAGTATCTTTTGCCCTTGTCTATGTAAAATTCGTTCTGTCGATTTCTAACAGGTTTTTGAAGCACTTCAGAGATCATACCTGCAAAAATCTTCGCCTTCTTTTCCTGATTCCCGCGAAAATCAATCACTGAATTACCCAAATCGACATTAAGTCCCCTCAGTCTTCAATATTTGTACAAGGACATCAACCAAAGCTTCATCGTATGAAATGTGGGAATACAGGGCAGATAAGTCAAGGTTTACCTGCCCCGAAAAGGGTATGTAAATATAGGTTCTAGAGAGAAAACTTAGTGCCGGTCAACTCTTCTGAAATATCCCACAGACGCTGGGCAATCCCTTCATCATGGGCGAGTTTGGTAGCATAGACCTTTTTAGGGAAGCCGCGCATCTCTCCAAAACCTGAAGGACCATAGTAATCTCCAGCTTTAGCATCAGGATCAATTGCAGCCCTGAGTGTCGGCAAGGCACCCTGAGGACCTGGTTGTGCGACCAGAAAATTTAATGCTTTGAAGAATGTTGATTTTTGAAGACCAGTGGCTGTATATCCAGGGTGGGCAACTACCACTTTCACTTTGGAATCACTTTTTTCAATGCGCCGTCTTAGCTCAAAAGTAAAATACAAGTTAGCAAGCTTACTGTCGCCATAAGCTTTCCAGGCTGAATATTTACGTTTCTCCCAGTTGATATCATCAAAATTGATATTTCCTGCTTTATGGGCTCCACTGCTCAAGTTCACTATTCGGCTATCTGGTGTTTTATCCAGGAGGTTAAATAGTTTTGAGGTCAGGGCAAAGTGACCGAGATGATTTGTCCCCATCTGTGATTCAAACCCATCCTCCGTTTTGCTATAGGGTGGAATCATGATTCCAGCATTGTTTATAAGAAGATCCAGCCTGTCATTTTCTTTAGCAAAGGACTTAGCAAAAGTATTTACTGATTTTAAACTGCTTAAATCAAGCAGAGCGACATCAACTTTTGCATCGGAGTATTCTTTTGCTATAGCAGCTTTGGCGGCTTCCCCTTTTTCCAGATTTCTGACGGCCAGGATAATAGAGGCATTCTTGAGGGCTAGAGCCCTGGCTGCTTCAAACCCTATTCCGCTATTGCTTCCTGTAACTATTGCAGTGCGACCTGATTGATCAGGAATGTTTTCTGTTGTCCAATTTGAGTTTATCATGAGTTTATTTCTTCCCCTGGTTGTCGGCTGCGAGCTGCACGATATCTTTAACTTCAATTATTTGTTCTTTATAACCAGAACGGGTTGCCTCTATCATTGCCTGCCCAATTTCTCTCAGTGAACTGACCATACCTGGAAATAGTTTCCGAAGGAGAGGGATGATTGGGTTTACGAGTTTATACATGAGATAAGCATTTTCAAGACCCTTCGTTGGCTGGATAAGACCGGCACGGAACATAAAGGCCTGGCGGAAGGGCAGTTTCAGAAGATCATTCTCAGTTTTGCCTTTTACATTGGTCCACATTAATCTGCCGTTTTCGCTTGAATCTGTTCCGGCTCCTGAAACATAACAGACAGTCATATTCGGATTCAGCCTGGAAAGTGGTTGTGCTAAGGCTAAAGTCATATCATGGGTGATCCTGCTGTAGTTCTCTTCACTCATCATGAATGATGTGGTTCCCATACAAAGGTAGGCAGCATTATATCCCACCAGTTCTTGCTCAATCGCAGAGAAGTCTGAGAAATCGCCATGGAGAATCTCTTTTAATTTCGGATGCTCCTTACCACATGGTTTTCTATTGATCATCAGGACTGATTCCACGTCTGGATGATTCAGGCATTCATGGAGAACCCCTTCACCAACCATTCCAGTAGATCCCGTAATTATTGCTTTAATTGACATCGCTATTAATCCTCAATTCAAATTTATGGTGCTTCAACCTGTGGAACAGGATTGGTATCTGTCACTTCGGTCACATCAGGAACATAAGGTGCCCACCATTTTCCTGTCTGCATTCTGCCTGGATACTCGACGACCTGTCCAAAAATGGGTGTTAATAGTCGTACACCATTGGCCTCCGCAGCCTTGGTGACCCGTTTCATGGGATCAAACCAGTCATGCAGCGCAAGATTGAAGGCACCCCAGTGGATGGGCCAGACATAATGAGCCTTCAAATCCAGAGAAGCCTGAACCGTTTCCTCGGGGAACATGTGCACATCTGCCCATTCCAGATTGTATGCGCCACATTCCATGAAGGCGATGTCAAAGGGGCCATATTTTTCACCAATCGTTTTGAATCCATCGAAGTAGCCCGAGTCTCCACTGAAGTAGATATTATGATCCAGGGTTGCTATGACATAGGAAGTCCAGAGCGTTTCATTGCGATCGGAGAGTCCTCGACCGGAAAAATGCTGGCTGGGAGTAGATGTGATGGTCAGTTTTTCATCGAAATTATAGGAATCCCACCAATCCAGTTCAGTAATCTTCTCCCGGGGAACTCCCCATTTTTCAAGTTGAGCGCCCACACCGAGAGGGACGAGAAACTGTGAGACTTCGGGGTGAATTATTTTGATGGAGTATTTATTAAGGTGATCGTAGTGATTGTGAGAAATAACCACCACATCTATGTTTTTCAACTCTGTGGGATCAAGGGGGATTTCCTTGTTAAAACGAGTAGGACCCATCGGGCTGATCTTGGCCTCATATACAGGATCGGTGAGGATGCGATACCCATCCATGTGAATGAGAAGAGAGGAATGTCCTGCATTGGTTACTTTTAAGTAGGATGTATCAGCCGATTCAAGTTGGCTCAGGTCGATTTCATTTTGAGGGAGGATTTCTTCGGGAGAACGCTGCTCTTTGCCAAAGAGATATTTTTTTATCATCCCAAAGGATGGATTCATATTCAAAGGTTTCGGATTGGTGAATTTCCCATCTTTGTACTGAGGGGAGGCTTGGATTTTATTCAAAGGATTATCTCCTTGATCATATTGTGCCGCCGATAAGACGGTGTTAATGGTAAAAATGGAACCGGTAAAGATCAATATCAAGGCGATGATGATCTTTCCAGGTCTTCTTTGTAGTATATTTAAACGAATGTTCATTCAGTTATCCTTGCAAATTTTTTTACAGTTTAATCGCGTCCCAGGCCATGTTCATGGAGAGTTCGATATTCTCTGGAGTCGCTTTGAAGTCTGGATTTAGTCGAGCATTGACCAGGCCATAGATGGGAATATACAAATGGGCGAACAGGATTTCAAAAGGTGCTCTTTTGATGATCTTCTGATCCATCCCATATTGTAGGATATCTATCAGGGGTTTAAAGGTGAGTTGAAGCTTTTGTTGGTCCACCAGATTGTTATAAGGTGAATTTGCAAACTGCTCTGCAAAGTAGAACACATCAGGGTTTGCACCGATATGCTTAAACAGGTTTCTTCCCGCCTGCATGACTGCATCCCGCACCGGTATAGTGGGGTCAAATTGTTCCATGACCGCATTCCCAAGGCACGTTTTAATCTCCATGTAGGTGGATACGATCAAATCTTCCTTGTTCTTATAATAGACATATAAGGTCGCAGGAGATACTCCTGCCCGTTTGGCAATCTTTGCCACGGAACTGGAAGCAAATCCTATTTCATTCACCAGTGTTACGGTGGCTTCAATAATGGCGTATTGCTTATTTTCGTCTTTGACTCTCACGCTCTATAATAAACGATCATTCATTTATAGCAAAACTTTTTATTCATTTCTTTTCAGAAAATGTAATCCTTCTGACACTCCCACTTCAAAACCAACGTATATTGTGATCGAAACAGTCACGATTACGTAGTAACTCAGAGGGAAGCTTAATGAATGAGCGTGTAGAAATATTAGATCAAATAGCAGATGCTGGGATGGGGGTGAAAACACTCAGCAGGAAAGGTGATTATGGTCCAGTCGTTCTCGTCCAGGGACAGTCCTTTACCTTTGTGAGTTTTGGTCTCTTGACAGGAATTGGAGCCATTTTAGGATTGATCAATATCTGGTTTTATCTCGGAGCGCACGAGGTTATCGCAAGTACTTCACAAGCCAATCAACTGGCCTTGGCCTTCGCATTGGGAATTCCGGTTTCATCCTATTTGGTGACGCGGCTACTAGACCTTAAAACATTGATATCAGGTGAAAAAACTTTTATCGAATATATTCGAACTGTGAGCTTTGGTCTCTGGGGTGGTCTGGTTGGTGGATTGCTTATTTTGAGCAGCTTTGCCTTGTTGACACAGACATCTCTATTGGCACTTCTAGATGCCTTTGCTGTTGGTGTGCCTCTAGCTCAGGTCTTTGGAAGATTAGGATGTCTCAACTATGGCTGTTGCCATGGGAAAGAGTGCCAGTCATCCTCACGTTTTGGCATCCGCTATCACAACAACCAATCCAAAGCACTCAGATATGACCCAGGATTGAAAGGAAAGCGACTTTATCCAACACAAGTCTATTCCATAATCGCCAATGCCACTATTTATACAATCATTTTAATTTTAGCATTAACCTGGGAGACACGTCCATTGGGAACCCTTGCAGCAGTATATATGACCTTGTATGGTCTCAAGCGCTTTAATGTTGAGTTTTTTAGAGGTGAGTTTCCCAGAGTTTATTTTATGGGTCTCACTGTCTGGCAATGGTTTAGTCTTGCATTTATCATACTTGGATTGAGCACCCTGGCATTTGTCTTTTCAAATGGTATACCCACCAGTCTCATCAATTTTGGAATTGGTCTGGAAAGCTTAAAATCAGCTCTGGGGATACTTGTTTTGGCTTCAACTATATTGGCCCTCGCCTTTGGAACCCATGGCCGGAAAATAGGAAAATGGTAATGATACCTGTATTAATCGTAGGAGCCGGACCATATGGTCTGTCCCTGGCAAACTATATGTCCGAAATGGGACAGGAATTCAAGATTATTGGCAAACCCATGGAGCTCTGGAGGAAGCATACCTTCACCGATGCTTCGTTGCGCTCGGAGATGGCGACCTCAGAAATTGCTCATCCCCAGAATGCCTATTCCATTCAGACATTCCGAATGCAGCATGGTCTCGATATAGGCCAGCGAAGTGAAAGAATCGACGTCAGGGAATATCGTCAATATATAGACTGGGTATTGGCTTCAATACCCTATGAGATTCAATTAGAATATTTGGCAAATCTTTCACAAAAAAAGGACTATTTCCAGGCTGAATTGGAATCCGGAGAAGTCCTCAAAGCCAAACAGGTTGTGATTGCCACGGGAGTCGCTCATCATCTGAATATTCCAACAGAATTTTCTGAAGCTGCAGACATCATTCACAGTTATTTCACACAGAAAATCGAAGCTCTACAGGGGAAGAAGGTGTTGGTTGTAGGTGCGGGGCAATCAGCAGCAGAAGCCATGGAAATTTGCAGGAAAAATAAAAATCAGGTTGATTGGTATGCCCGCAAGGAACCCCGATTTTATTCAGAGCCCCTGGATCTTCCCAAATGGATATTTGATCTGGTTGTGAAAAGTACAGGTCTTTTTCGACGTTTACCACATAGGCTAGTTCAATATTTATTCTCAATATTTTCAGCAACAACCATGACACCGGATCATGAGAATAAACTGGTTGGAATGAGTCGATTTTCCAATATGCCTAACTTGAGTAAGTACGATCATGTTATTTCAGCGACGGGTTATAACTACACATTGAATCATATGAACTTTCTGGCAGACGAATTAAGAGATAATCTAGAGATGAGAGCAGCCATGCCCCGGATTGACAAAAATTTCATGAGTTCCATGCGAGATTTGTATTTCATCGGACCCTCAACTGAAATGTTTTTTGGACCGCCTATGAAGTTCATGATTGGGTCACAGTATGTTGCCCCCAGGTTGTCAAGACTTCTGGCGCGATGACAGCATTAGAAACTCGAGTTGAATTCAGCTCGGCTCTGGCACGCTGGCTGGGCGTTGAGGAAGTTGCCCTGGTTCGCGAAGATTTGCTCCCAGATGGCGGGGGTAAGAAAAGGCGGGTACTGGCATGTTTCGCAGAAGAACTCAGTGACATCAAACACATCCACTTACTTTCCTATGCAGGATCCCACACTGCCTTTACCCTTTCCAGACTTTTACCAGAAGTGGTGATTCATCTCTATGGCACACACTATGACGGTGGTGCCTATGAGGCAGCCATGGTCAAGCAACTGGAAGCTCGTGAGAATGTCCATCAGCAGATCGGTTCTTTTTGGACTATGGGTTTGGCATTTAACAAGCAGAAATGGAAATCGAGACCGGCTCATCATTTTATGCACATTGGTGGCAGTCTTGGAATAGATACCTCTACAAAATCAGCAGTTGATGAAACGATTAAGACAATTGGAGAAGCATTTCACCATGTGGTGGCTGTGGCCTCAGGTGATCTCCTCTCAAGTATAGCTACCGAGACCCCTGCAGTTACAGGTGTCCTCACACAACCCCTGGCAATACGAATTCTGAAATATATGAGCATGAAAAATGCATCAGGTCTCTGGAAAACTTCATTGAATCAGCGCATCAAAACAATGCACGAGGTAAGAGAATTGACCGGTCATACCTGGGACCCGATTTTTATGGGGACTGTTTTCAGTTATCTAGAGCAGAAAAAGGAGTTACCACCCAAACTGTGTATCTGGGTCACTTGCCCGACGGAAATTGATTGGTTAGGGTAGTGGGCAAAAAAAAGACCGCCCTGAAGAGAACGGTCTTTTTTAAACGATAAAAAGTAGATTGAGTTTGTGAATCTCGCCTATTGGTCAGTCACAGGTTCTTCTACGACTTCCTCTTCTACAACTTCTTCTTCAACGGGTGGCGGAGGAGGATTTCTCAGCAGTTCAATTTCAGCGTTAATCAAAGCAATCATCTTTTTGATATCATTCTCAGAAAGTTGACCATCAACACTTAAGATGACTTTTCCAGTGGGATCAAGAACAACAATGTTATTTGAGTCATCGGCCAGACCCCATTTTTCGCCAACCATATTATCATTATCGCGAACATAAATCGTGCTGGGATAATCTTCCTGTTTTCCCTTAAGAATCAGATTGATTGCAAAATTAGGTTTCCAGGTTGCAGCCATATTAATCATAGCAACTGAGCCATAGACATCCTTGGGATAATCTTCAGCTTTTAATGCTTCAGTTGCAGCATTATTTAGTTCACTCTCATCTGGATCTGCATGGACAACGACCCAAACTTTACCAACTAATTCGCTGCTACTCCAGGCTGAATCATCAACCCTACCACCATCATCACCAGAGAGCTCTAAGAGGGGGGGGTTCTGACCAACGGGCAGACCCGCAAACAAGCCAACGCTTAACAAAACAAACAAAATACTAAGTGATACTTTTTTCATGCTGTTTTCCTTTTTCTTATGATTGATCTGAGAATTGTACATCTCAAATACCTGATTTTGAAGTGCCCGACGATATTGCTTACACCAACAGAAAAAACATCAATGGAGTAAATCAATACAGCGATTGAACCATTTTAGAGAGCGTGCACTTATTTTAGGGATGATTGAAAATTGTGCAAGTACTATCCATTCAGAAAAAGGACTAAGCTTTAACCTCAATACCCTTCCAGAAGGCAATATGATCTCTAATGGGTTGAGCCGCATCTGATGGGTCAGGGTAATACCAAGCGGCATCACGATTATCCATACCATCTACATCAATATGGTAATAGCTGGCCGTACCTTTCCAGGGGCAAATTGTATGGGTTTGGCTGTCTCTTAAATATGCAGGATCCACTGAAGCAACTGGGAAATAATGATTCCCCTCGATGAATACGGTTTTGTCGCTTTCAGCAATAACTTTATCATTCCAAATGGCTTTCATGTGTAGCTCCTTTATAGGGCGCGCAACTCAGGCGCGTTATTTTGGGGTTTAAAACAATTCAGGCTGAACCAACCCTCTTCGTCCAACCACTGCTGTTCCAGAATGAAGCCTGAGGCTTCAGCCAGAGCATTTATTTCGGTATGTGAATATTTATATGAGTATTCTGTTAAAATCTTCTCATCCTTCTCGAACGAGATACTCACTCCGATATTTTTGATTTCAACTTTCTGATCAACATCACTTACCAGATACATTTCAATGCGTCCTTCTTCCATATTGTAAACGGCCTGGTGATGGAAATTATTGCGTTCAAAAGTACCACCCAATTCGGTGTTTAGACGGTCCAGCAAATTCAAATTAAAATCGGCTGTAACACCTCTGGCATCATCGTAGGCTGGCTCCAGAATTTCCCGTTCCTTGCGGAGGTCAATACCCAGGAGTAGACAATCCTGATCACCTATATTCTTGCGAACTTCTCTCAGAAAATGGGCTGACTCAACCCGCGTTAGATTCCCCATACTGGACCCTAACCACATGATGCAATTAGAGCTAGTGCTGTTTTTCAGGATGTATTCCATACCGAATTCATAACGACCAGCCACAGCTTCCAATTGTAGTTCAGGATATCGCTGGTTTAGACTATTGACTGTGTCTGTTAGAATTTCAGCAGAGACGTCAATGGGGGAATATTGTGTCTGACTAAAACTTGCCAGAGCAGCTTCCAGCAATATGCGGGTTTTGGTTGAGCTACCGCTACCCAATTCAATGAGATGGGTGTTATGGGGTAGCTTTGAGATGATTTCTGCGGCTGAGCGCTGGAGAATTTCGGTCTCTTTCCGTGTGAGATAATATTCTTCCAGTTTGCAAATCTCCTCAAAAAGCTGGGATCCGCGTTCATCATAAAAATATACAGAAGACAGGCGTTTCGGAGTGCTGTTTAAGCCTTTGAGAACATCCTTAGCAAAAGCAATGGTAGGATTCTCAGTATGATCCTGGGCTTGGATTATCTGGGGAGAAGAGATCGTTTCAGTCATGAGCTGGTTTCCTGTTTGGTTTGTAGTCCAGGTGAGAGCAAGGTGCGTTCAGCAAAATCAAAACTCCACTGCACAAGCAGAGCGAGGACTGCTGCTGGAATAGCACCTTCGAGAATGAGACTGGTGTCATCCAGCCGTATGCCTGTAAGTATAGGCTGGCCATAGCCTCCAGCACCGATGAGGGCACCTAGCGTTGCGGTACCAACATTGATAACGGCTGATGTTTTTATACCAGCCAAAATTGAGCGGGTAGCCAGCGGAATTTCTATCAATCGCAATCGAGCTGAGGCAGGAAGTCCCAGTGCTCGAGCAGATTCCTGTATATCTCGAGGTATTCCAGTTAAACCACTTAAAGTGTTTCGAACAATAGGGAGCAGACTGTATAAAAATAATGCTACGAGGGCAGGGGGTCCGCCAATTCCCAACAGGGGAATCATGAACACCAGGAGTGCCAGCGAGGGGATGGTCTGAATAATGCCGACAATACTGAGAATAACTTGACCCAGAGTTGCATTTTTGGCACCCCAGATACCTAAGGGTATGGCCACCAGGATGGCCGCTCCCAGAGAGATGCAGACCAGAAATAAATGTTCTCTTGTCGTGGATATCAACCTGCTCAATCGGGTAGAAATTTCAATCTCAGAAAGTGTATTGAATTTGACATTCAAAAAATCCTGAGCCACTTCGGGTTCGCTCTTATCATCCAGCTTGACATCGGAATTCATCTTGATCATCTCAGTTTCCGAGACGATGCCGCTTAATTGATTCAGGCAGGTTTGAACTTGAGGCCCACGATCTAAAAGATCGGTGCGGTATAATATCACAGCTCGGTAATCGGGGAAGTAGTTCTTGTCATCTTCAAGAACACTCAATTGGTAATAGGCAATTTCAGCATCTGTAGAATAGAGATCAATCAGGTCAATGGAGCCTGCCTCCAGACCCTTATAGGCCAGATCATGATCCAATCCACGCACCGATGTCTGGGGTAATCGATAATGATCCCTGAGACTGGGCCAGCCATCTTCCCGATCCATGAATTCATTGGTAAATCCGAAGCGTAACTCAGGGTGTTGGCTCAAATCACTTATGTTTTTCAGTAAGAACTTTCTTGCTGTAGCGTGGCTGACTCCCAGGGCATAGGTATTATTGAAACCCAGTGGCTCCGTCATACTCACACCATATCTGGCCAGTGCCACTTTGATATCTGTATCTGATGAAATTTCCTCACCCTGAAGAATCTCGTAAATAATTGTACCTGTATAATCGGGGTAAATATCCAGCTCCCCCTGAACCAGCGCCTTCCAGAGTAATCGGGTGCCACCCAATTGATCTTTATGGACAGCTTTAACCCCGTTGCTTTGGAGGTGTTGGGTGATGACCTCACTGAGGATAACAGATTCCGTAAACTTCTTTGAGCCAATTTGAACTTCAAGATTTGATTCAGCATAAATTGGTAGAATACCAAAACAAAATGCAGTTAGGTATAAGATCAAATATTTCATTGAATCTGATCCTCAAGCTGTTGCCAGGGTTTTCTCTGTGCATTGATAAATTCAGTTACAAATGGATCAGCGGGCTGTGCTGAAAGATTTGACAGGGTATCATACTGAAGGAGGTATCCATCTTTCATGATCACAATCAGGTCGGCCAGCGAGGCTGCCTCACCCATATCATGTGTGACCAGCACAACGGTTTTTCCTAATTGACTGAAAATAGTCTTCATCTCTTCTTGCAAGCTGACCCTATTCAGTGGATCCAGAGCCCCCAGGGGTTCATCTAGAAATAATATCTCCGGATCCAGCATGAGGGCGCGCATGAGGGCAACCCGTTGAACCTGACCTCCGGAAAGTTCTGAGGGGTAACGTTTCAGCTGGTCGCTAGAAATATGGGTCAATTCACAGAGTTCATGAATGCGATGTTCTGTTTTTTTGGGATCATGTTGTAAGTAATCTGCCATGAGACGCATATTTTGAAGGGCGGTCATATGGGGAAACAGACCCCCATCCTGGAGCACAAAACCAACCTGTTGGCGTAAGTTTTCGATATTGTTTTTGGTAAGATGCTCTTGAAAAATAGAGATATTACCCTTCTCAGGCCATAGCAAACCCACCATAAGTCTCAGTAAAGTAGATTTTCCACATCCACTGGGGCCAATGAGAACGACGGTTTTCCCTTGAGGTATTTCAAGGGAAAGGTCATGGATGACCTCATTGCTGTTAAAACTTTTGCTTATATGGTCTAAATGGATCATAGAGCTATCATTTCAGGTGAAAACAATATCCCTCGACAGAGCCTGTGCTGAGCGGAGTCGAAGTACTCGGGATGACGAGGGCTTGTCTCTTTGAGCAAGCCTGTGCTAAGTCCTTCGGCTCCGCTCAGGATAAACTCCGTCGAAGTATCGAAGGGTCTAAAGACAATCCGCTTTGATCCATGAATTCAAGCATCACAATTGGCTATTCTTTGCCAATCAGTTTTGCATAACTCAGCGCCTCTTTTAAAAATGTTTCCACTCTTTTTCTTTGAGCGTCAGGGTCATCCTCAACAACTATTTGTTCCAGGGGTAAGACCATACCTGTCCACCCTTCGGTATGCCATTTTCCAAAAGTCAGGGGCAGATTTAGAATTTGACCTTCAGAAGGATAAGGCCAGACGTTTACATAATAATAGGGAGCCGTATAGCTGGTATCACCGGGAGATAGGCCTATGCCAATTGATTTTCCCTTGCCGAGTGTAAGCAGTATAGCCATGTCAAAATGATGAGGCCAGGTCAACAGGGTTCCCGCGCGACTATCTTTTCGGGCAATTTCCTTGATCAGAGGATAGGCATTGGAGTAGGCTGAGGATAGTAGGTCGAAGGCTTCCTGATCTGATGTGTCAAAAGCACTTAACCAACGATCGGGGTAGTCTGGTAAATCAAAATGTCGCTTCATGGTGAAGACATTTTTGGGGAGACCATGGTCTTCCAGAAAGAATTGTAGGTCAGAGGCAACCTGCCTGAGGGTGGACCCATTAAATTTTAGCTCTAGCAAGGTCTCATGATTATGAAATACATAACAATTTAGATTTTGGGGATTTAGACCTATCTGAAAATTTTGCTCAGGACCAAAAGGTTGACTCAAAAAAGTATTGATTTCAGAATCCCAAAGCAGGGATGTATGGCTATCATCAGCTCGATGCTCAGCAAAGGAGATGCCGATAGCCGTGAGGATCTGGACAGCTTGGTGGAGTTGTCCGCGTGCCTCCAATAATCTGCTATCATCGATTTCTGTCAGTTTTTTCCAGGGTGTATCTATTGTACTCATTATTTTTCCAATCTAAACATCTCGGGCGAGCCGGATGCCCATGAATTGCCAGCGTGAATGGGGATAAAAGAAGTTGCGATATGTTGATCGCAGATGATCCTTGCTGCTGACGCAAGAGCCTCCTCGTAACACCATCTGGCTGGACATGAATTTTCCATTGTACTCTCCCACGGCTCCACTGGCCGATTTAAATCCAGGGTAGGGCGTGTAAGGGCTGCGAGTCCACTCCCAGACATCCCCAAACACTTGACTCAACTCTGAAGTCGGGACAGATTTTAATGTGGTGGGATGAAATAGTTGGTTCTGAACAAAGTTACCCTCGATGGGGAGGCTCCGTGCGGCATACTCCCATTCATGTTCACTGGGAAGACGCGCTCCAGCCCAGTTCGCATAGGCATCGGCCTCGTAATAGCTGACATGGGTAAGGGGAGTGTCCAAATTTAATGGAATCAGACCTGATAAGGTGAACTCGAACCATTTACCTTCCTTTTGAACCCAATAAAGAGGAGCTTTCCAATCTTCCTTGTTTATCAGAGACCAGCCATCTGACAACCAGAGGGCTGCCTGGTTATATCCATCATCGTCAATAAATGCGAGATATTCCCTATTTGTGATGAGTCGATTGCCGAGCTTAAAGGGTTGGAGGAGAACGTCATGTCGGGGGGTCTCATTGTCAAAACTGAACTCACGACCTGAAAATCCATGATGAACTTGTCTACTTTTAAAAGCAGTCCACTGGAGATCTTGAGGACTCGGGGAGCTCTTTGGTAGATCAGTATTTGCGTAGACAGGGTAGAGCGGATTCTGGAAAAAGACGTGTTTGATATCAGTGAGCATCAACTCCTGGTGCTGTTGTTCGTGGTGAAGTCCTAAAACAAAAATTGATTCTAGTTTGGTGACCTTCTGTTCATCCAGTATCTTAAAAAGACGCATTATCTCTTGATCTACATGATGTCGATATGCAAAAACTTCTTTCACCGTAGGGCGGCTGAGATTTCCCCGCTCTGGACGTGGAAATTGCTGGCCAACTGCATTGTAGTAGGAGTTGAACATATAGTTGTAAAGCTCATTGGGGGTTTCATAGTCTTTCAGCTCTGGCTTGAGAATGAAGGTTTCAAAAAACCAGGCGGTGTGAGCGAGATGCCAACGCGTTGGACTGACATCAGGCATGGACTGAACCACAAAATCTTCTTTTTCCAGTGGCTTACAAAGCTGCTCTGTAAATCCTCGAACCGCTGAGTATTTTTCAATTAGCTGTGTTCTTAAATGCTGTATTTCCCTTGAATTGTTCATAACTGCTTCAAAGCCTTAAGTAATCTTTTTCTTAATAATTGATTGGTGGGGGAACTTAACAAAAGCACCCTGAATTAGTATGAAAAACAGGGTGCCTTCGAACTTACAGAGGAAAAATGCAGCAAAAACTTCTGCTAGAAAGTGACATCCAGATTCAAGTTGACCTTATCTAATAGTTTCATGGGTCCCATTCCAACCAGGGGAAGATCAAAATCCGTGGGTACAATAAGAAAACTACCTGTAGCGTTCCATTTTCCAGATGATTGTTTCAGGTTCAATTTTAAGGTATAGGGTTTCGTGATTCCATTGACTTGAAGATTGCCACCTAGAGATACTTCTCCGGCTTTTAAGGCAGGTAGAAACACCTTAGATTCAAAAGTAATTAGGGGATGCTTTTTACGGTCTAGAACGGACATACGCATGTGGGAGTCGCGCATGCCGTTTCCTGTATGAAGATCATTTACCGAAACCTCCACACTCACGGTTCGGTTACCACTGGTGTCGGCGTTACTTACTGTGACAGTAAAAATTCTTGCTTCTACGGGGAAGTCATGGGTTCGGGCATGACCTAAACCTTCAAAGCTACCATTTGCTTCCGTGATAGTGATATTGGCCCAACTTAAAAGAGGGAGAATTATGATTGTCATAGCGATCAAATTTTTCAGTTTCAAAATTAACTCCTTTCAACGAGTTTTAAATTCTGCTGACAGGGTAACTTTTATCTCGATTTGCTTCTGTCTTGGAAACGACAAAGCAGGTATAAGTAATTTCCCGAGTTCATAATTGTGCGCTGATTCTCCCTGAAGGGTAGCCTCTTTGCATATATGATGACTTTGCCTCCGGTCCAGAGCATATAAAGCTCACAATAGTTATTGCATGTGTTCCCCGGAGAAATAGTTTTTGACAGCGCACAGAATTGGAAGGTAATCAATTTGAATCAATGGCTCAAAAATGGATACTTGTTGTTTCTGGGGCTCATCACGGTAGCCTGCGAAGATGCCACCATTGACTACGCCTCAGATATTGTTGGTGTCTATATTGTTGAAACTGCGACCATTGATGGGGGCTATACTGATTATAGTGATCTACCTATTGAGGAGGCCTGGATTATTGATATTACTTCTGCCAGTTTATTGTCCTATGAGAATGATGTTAATCTCTGTGATTCAACCTTCGAAATAGATGCCAGGGTAATTGATTCAATAACTGACACTGCGATTATTTTTACTGATGATACACGGCTGTATTATGTGGTAGAAGATGGGCAGCTCCTGCTCTTAAATAATGATGATATCATCACTCTCGTTGACTATGACCTCGTTTTTCCGCCCCTGTCCTGGACAGACCCAGCGTTGTTGACAAATGACCTATATGAACCAGATAGTAGCTTGAGTCTGTCTACTCGGCTTTCTGCAGCAGGTGTTATACAGACTCATTATTCAGCCGTTTGCGACGATGAGGATTATTTTATTTTTGAAGCTCTGGACAGTACAAAATATATCATTGAAGCCAGTGCTGTTGGAAACACTGATATTGATTTAACCTTATCACTGTATTCCTTTTCGGGGGATCTGGTTGACTACAATGATGATCAAACCACTTCCAATGTTGATCCAAAACTAGAATGGATCTGCCCAGGGACTGGTGATTACTATTTTGTTGTTAAAAAATATTGGGATTACCTGGATCCAGGCAATTCATTGGATGATGAAAAAGGGTCTTATACAGTCAGTGTAGATGTGACAAAAAACTTGATAAAACCAGCTACCCCAGAAGTGGTAAAAATGCCTCGGCCTCAACGATCCACCCCCATCCTGCATAGATTTTTCGACTAAAATATTTACCACCACTGCCGCGCCTAACTCACACACTTCTCCTACTGTGCCCTTCAGTAAGAACACTTGCCAAGGGCACCTTTATCGACTATTCTGAAGTTCGAAGGGTTCACTTGACTTTAAGGTAAATCCAATTAAGATAAAACGCGCATAACGCACATTGTGTGATTTAAGTATAAATTTTAAGTCCTTAGGGATGAGGGAAAAGAAAATAATGAAACGAAAATTAATAGTAGTGTCACCCCTGATCATCTTGGTTCTGGCATTTTTGGTTATGAAAGTACTTACGTCCTTTAAGGAAGAACAACCCAAACGAAGTGCCACGGTCAAACCCCGTCTTGTGGAAACACAGATTGTTGAGTTGGGGGATGTTCCTGCCAGCCTGACCACCTTCGGGACATTGGCCTCAAGCCAACCCGTGAGTTTGATCAGCGAGGTCTCTGGAACCCTCAAACCAGGGACAATCAAGTTCCAGCCAGCCCAATCCTTTAAAAAGGGAGATCTCCTGCTTAAGGTTGATGATCGCCAGATTAAGTTGCAATTAAACAGCACCAAAAGTGATTTACTGACTGCTCTGGCGACCCTCATGCCAGAGATTAAAGTGAGTACGCCTAAAATATTCCAGATATGGCAATCATATTTTGATACCATTAATTTTGAAGATCCTATTCAGCCCCTTCCCGAAACCAGCGATCAGCGTTTGAAAGCTCTTCTGGCTCGATACAATATTTACAGACTGTATTTTTCTGTTCAAGACCTGGAGATACGTGCTGGAAAACACTATTTCTACGCGCCTTTTAATGGCTCCATTGTCAGTGCCCAGCTGAGAGTAGGTAGCACCGCTACTCCTGGTACCCGATTGGCTGAGATCATCAACCTGGATGAACTGGAAGTAGAAATACAAGCCCCGGCAGCAGATATTCGCTGGATTGAAATGAATGCCAAGGTTGACCTGACCACACCCGACGGCTCTATCCAATGGAAGGGTCATATTGACCGTATCGGGAATGTCATCGATACCAGGTCTCAATCTATTTTTGCCTATATCAAACTGGATGACACGGCAGATGTGACGCCTACAGCAGGTGTATTTTTGCGGGCTGATATAGAAGCAGAGACCATCCCCAATGGAATAAAAGTGTCCAGAAAAGCAGTCTATGAAGAGTCTTATGTGTTTTTGGTTCAGGACTCAAAGTTTGTCCAACGTGATATTGATATCGCCTTTGACGAAGGGGACTACTACATCCTGGATGGAGGCTTGGCATCAGGTGATACCTTGGTTTCTGAGCTTCTTCAGGGCGTCTCCGCAGGAATGCCGGCCAAGGCCATTCCAAGCCTTGATCTGAAAGATTAGGATAGCTGATGAAACGTGTCATTGAATTTTTTGCACGCTATCCCGTTTGGACCAATGTCTTGCTCGTTGGAGTTATGGTGTTTGGAGGGATCGCACTTAGTAATCTACGATATTCCACCTTCCCGGAGATAGAACCAAGTAACATCATTATTCAAGTTCTCTACCCTGGCGCCTCACCTGAGGAAGTGGAAGAAGGTGTGATTCTTAAGATTGAGGAAAACCTGGATGGTCTGGATGGCATCGACCGTGTCACCTCAACCTCAAGTGAAAATATTGGGCGTGTGAATGTTGAGACCCTCAGTGGTGCCGATATGGATAAGGTCCTGACTGAAGTTAAAAATGCAGTGGATCGAATTAGCTCATTCCCCTTGGGAGCTGAAAAACCCGTCGTCTTTCAGCAGAAATTCCGAAGCCGGGCTCTTTCTATTGTGCTTTATGGAGAAACTGATCTGCGGACCATGAAGATTTATGCTGAGGACCTGCGTGACCGTCTTATTGGCACGCCTACCATTTCTCAGGTAGGTATTCAGGGATATCCAGGTGTTGAGATTTCCATTGAGGTATCTGAGGCCGATCTTAGACGCTATAAACTATCCTTTGATGAGATATCTCGTCGCGTACAATCAGAAAATGTAAATCTGTCAGGGGGGAAATTTGAGACTCAGGATGAAGAGATTCTCATTCGAGCCTATGGTCGAGAATATACTGCAGCTGACCTGGAGAATTTAGTCCTCAGGGGCGACAGTGATGGCAATCTCATCTATCTCAAGGATGTGGCCACGATTCGCGAACGTTGGGCTGACACACCTGATAAGACTTATTACAATAATCGGACAGCCGTTGTCTTGAATATTGATAAGACCAAAGAGGAGAATGTCCTTGAGGTCGCTGAGTTGGCCAAGGAAATGGTGGCTGAATTCAATGAGGAGAATACGGTTATTACAGCCATGGTATTAAATGATAATACCATCAGTCTGCGTCAAAGAATAGATCTCCTGATTAACAATGGGTTTATCGGTTTAATCCTGGTAGTTCTGAGTTTGAGCTTCTTCCTGAACCTGCGAATCTCTTTCTGGGTGGCCATTGGTATTCCGTTCTCCTTTGCAGGTATGTTCCTGGTTTTGAGCTTTGCAGGGATTACGCTGAATGTCATCTCCCTTTTCGGGATGATTATCGTCATTGGTATTCTGGTGGATGATGCCATCGTGGTTTCGGAGTCAATATTCTCTGAATTTGAGCGTGGTAAAAAAGGGATACGTGCCGCCATTGATGGAAGCATTATCATGTTGGGGCCGGTAACGACCTCTGTAATGACAACCATCCTTGTTTTCCTGCCTTTCTTCTTTTTGGATGGCTTTTTAGGTCGCTTTATCTGGAATCTGGCTGCTGTCGTTGTGGCTGCCCTGATCTTTTCACTCATTGAATCATTCCTCATTCTGCCTGCCCACCTCGCGCACTCCAAAGGGTTGCACGACCATGCAAAGGATTCAGCCGTGAGGAAGCGAATCGAAAAGATTATTCATTTTATGACCCACCGGATGTATGCACCTTCCTTAAAATTTGCACTGGATCATAAATGGATCACTGTGAGTGCACCTATCGCCACCGTCCTGGTCACTGTAGGTCTTTTCAGTGGAGGCTTTATCGGTTTCACCTTTTTCCCTTTTATTGATGGGGACACCTTGCCTGTGAACGTCAGCCTGGTCGCTGGGCGACAAGAGGCAGATGTTGAACGCGTATTGAAGAAAATCGAGACGGTTGTGTGGGAGGTCAATACCGAGATGAGCGCCGAGCGTGAAGACGGGGAACAGCTCATTCTGGGTATCAAGCGTGATATTGGCTCTAACGATTTTGGAGATAACGGTAGCCATACAGGAAAATTGACCCTGCAACTGTTGGATGGCGAAAAAAGAGGTATGGATAGCTATATCATTGGCAACCGGCTTCGAGATGCAATCGGAGCTGTTCCAGAAGCTCAGAAAATATCTTTTGGTAGGGCAAGCTTCTTTGGTAAGCCTGTTCAAGTAAGTTTGCTGGGCAGCAATATTGATGAGCTTCGCAAAGCCAGTATGCTTCTCACAGAGGAACTGGAGCAATTTTCTACCCTGCAAGATGTCTCTTTGGGTAGCAAAGAAGGTCGGCGGGAGATCGATATCACCTTGAAACCCCGCGCCTACTCATTAGGTCTTACGTTAAGAGATGTAGCTGGACAGGTCCGTCAGGGTTTCTTTGGCCAGGAAGTACAGCGCATCCAACGTGGTCAGGATGAGGTTCGTGTCTGGGTCAGATACTCACCAGAGGATCGTTCCTCCCTGGGTTTCCTCGACCGCATGAGTATCAGAACTCAGGATGGGTCCGAATATCCTTTTGGTGAACTTGCTGAATACACCCTGAAACGTGGAATCACCTCTATCAGCCATCTGGACAAAAAACGTGAACTCACCGTTGAGGCCGACCTTTCTGATGCCAGTCTGGATCTTCCTCCCATTTTGGCAGAGATTCGTGAAGAGGTTATACCCCGTGTCCTCTCTAAAGTGCAGGGCGTCAGTGTTTCATATGAAGGTCAATCTCGTGACCAGGCCAAAACGGGTGCCAGTTTTCAGCGTACCTTTCCATTGGCTTTTGCAGGCATGTTCATCCTGTTGATCCTGGTTTTTCGTTCCTATATCCAGGTTTTACTTATCTTTGGTTTGATTCCTTTTGGTGTCATCGGTGCTTTCTGGGGACATGGGATTCAGGGGGTTCAGGTAAACACGCTATCTGTCTACGGCATTCTGGCCCTGACCGGTATCATTGTAAATGATAGTATTGTGTTGGTGGACAAGATCAACCGGAACCTGAAATCCGGCATGCTGTTATATGATGCTGTCTATGATGCAGGTGTTTCTCGATTGCGCCCAATTCTACTCACGACATTCACAACGGCCTTTGGATTAGCCCCTCTCATTTTCGAGACCAGTCGACAGGCTCAGTTTCTGATTCCCATGGCCATATCGCTGGCCTACGGATTACTCTTCGGAACCTTCCTTATCCTGGTGGTTTTGCCAGCCAGCTACCTCGTGACAAACAAAGCGAGAGTCATGTGGATGAAATTGTACCATGGCGTAGAGGTAAGCCCTGAAGAGGTTGAGCCGGCCATTCTGGAGTTAAAGGCTCAAGCTTCAGTTTCCTCGGGGACGGGTAGGTAGACACACAGTAAATTTTCTTATTGTTCGGACCAAATCTGAAATTTTAGCCATGTCAGTTTCGATTGATGTGGCTTTTATTATTTAGTAGAACCCGATGGCCAGGGTCGCTGACTTTCTGCTTCAATCCAGGCTTTCACCCAGCCAGGTAATTCTCCAGTCCAGGTATTGTCTGGAAATTCCTTCATGACATCAGCCGCAGGCACCAGTCCATCTTTAGAAATAACCCCTGCTTTGATCAGGGCAGAAGAGCAGATGGTGTCACCGAGACACATTTTCTGGAGAAAATAGAACCAGCGGTCATCATGACCAATCACTTCACTGTGTAATTGAAATTTCTTCCAAAGTCTTATTCTACGACGATAGCGGATACTGGAACCCCCTACAGCAAAGCCCCATTTCTTCTTAGCAATCAGCTTCATTAAACCACCCCGGACCCCAATATCATAACGCCCTAAATCCATGAGTGTGAGTTGGCGTCCATTGTTGATTTCGCCATAGTGATCAATATCGAATAAACCTGCTCTAAGATTGAGAATGCCAGTATCGCCAAAATTCAATGAGCTACGGAAACGAGCAGATAGAATGGTTTTTACGGTTCGTAAGTAGGGGTACATTTATATATCCTTCACATATTTTCGTCTACTCCAGCATGCTAACACGGGGCAATGATATCCAAAGATAAATTTCCGAGTTTTCAGAAAAAGGTAACATGTTGCATATAAATGTAATATATTGCATAAAATGGAGGCGCTTATGTCCACAAACTCGGTAAGTCAGGATCAAAAGGATCTCTTTGGAATGATCTTCATGTTAGCCCAGCGCTGGCAATATATAGGTGATCGTGAATTGAAAGATTCAGGGGTAACCACCAAACAATGGTTTCTGCTGGTGACTCTGCACGCCTTGTTTGATATGCCGCCCAACCTCAATGAGTTGGCTCTAACCATGGGAAGTACCCGACAAAATGTAAAACAATTAGCAATCAATCTTGAGAAGCAGGGGTTTATTGAAATTTATCAAGATATGCATGATAAGCGGGTGCAGCGATTCAAATTGACTCCAAAAAATCAGACCTTTTGGGATAAACGGGCGGATAGTGATGACCGTTTTATAAAATCACTTTTTGCTGAATTACCCGCAGGGGAAATTCAGATGACCCGCAAGACAATAAAAGCATTGATGGATATCAGTGGAGACCTTCTGAAGTGAGGTGAAAAGTGGATGGGTGTATGCAACATATGAGCAGAACAGGAACGTCAGGACAACATGCCACAAGGCTGAAAATTGTCATCCTGGCAGTATTATTAATAACTCCCCCATTCATAGCAGAGGCAAAAACAATGAAAAATGACGTGATCACTCAAGAAGAGATTCAACATCTTCCACAACCAGTACAGCGATTTCTTGAATACTCCGGTGTCATAGGAACACCTCGGATTACCCAGGCGACTATCGAACAAACGGGTTTTTTTAAAACCGCTCCTGACAAACCATGGACACCTTTTACAGCAACGCAGGTCTACAATATCCCAGGGGCTTCCTTTGAGTGGAAAGTCCGCATGAAAATGGCACCCCTGATGTTTGTCAAAGGCACTGACGCGCTTAGGGATGGCTTTGGTAGCATGAAGATTAAACTTTTTGGGCTTATTCCAGTGGTGAACGCCAAAGGACCAGAATTAGATCAAGGCGCTATGACACGCTATCTATCGGAAACGATCTGGTTCCCCCAGGCATTTCTGGATGAGCATATCACCTGGGAAGAACTGGACTCTCTGACTGCCAGAGCAACTCTGACCATTGGGGAGAAATCTGTCTCGGGGGTGTTTCATTTTGACAGTATGGGTAAGTTTAAAGAATTTACCTGTAATCGTTATTATATAAAAGGCGATGAAAAACTATTCTTACCCTGGCGCACACCCGTTGATGATTATGCAAGTCTAGGTGGTTTACAGCTATCAAATAAGGGGCGAGCTATTTGGGATCATCCAGAGGGTGAATTTACTTATATCAAGCTGGAGATTTCACGCGTTGATTATGAATAACAGGGATCTATAACCTGCTTATAAGTGTTCTCCCCAACGGCAAGAATAGGCAGGGCCTCAATTTTTGGTGCATAGCTTCTAAGTAAGTCATATCCTCAGGTTTGGTCCGGCTCACATTACTTGCTAATGGTAAATACAATATTGTTGGCAAATAATGCTTTTAGTCTTTCAGCTAAGCAATTATTATATCATGCTCGTATATACGAATAAGCGAATATCCGAATACGGAGAACATGACATGAGAGAGGCAACTGACCTACATGCCAGCCTTTGCCAGGCCATTGCCGAACCCACACGTATATCCATCCTGTATGCGCTGAACGAGAAACCCTGCCACGTCAATGAACTGGTGACTCAACTGCAGATTCCCCAAGCAACTATTTCGAGACATCTCAAAGTCTTAAGGGAGCAATCTCTTGTGGAAACACGCAGGGAGGGTGCCTTTATCACCTACTCTCTGGGATATCAACGCATTATCAAAGCGCTGGATATTATGCGATCCATCAAACTGGATATCATCCGCAAAGAACACGACCTGATCCACGAATAATTCGATTTGAAGACAAAACCCACGAGGAACAATGCGAAACTATAAACACACCTGGCTGTTGGGCACCATTCTCTCTCTGGCAATTATTATCATCCCCATTCTGATTGCTCTACCGCGGAAGGCTCAACCCATCGACGATCCCATGAGCAAGCTTCCAGAGGTGGCTATTCATGTGGACCATAGTGCTTTGATGGAAGGACCCTTCAATTCTGGGCAAGAAGTGACCAAGGCTTGCCTGGTTTGTCACCCTGATGCCAGCGAGCAGGTCATGCATACCAGTCATTATACTTGGGAAAGTGATTCAGTCTATTCCCCGGATCATGATCGTATGGTCACCCTAGGAAAGAAAAATGCCATCAACAATTTTTGTATCAGCATAGAAAGTAATTGGCCAGCCTGTACCGCCTGCCACGTCGGGTACGGATGGGAAGATGGTAACTATGATTTCAGCCACAAAGAAAATGTGGATTGTCTTGTATGTCATGACCAGTCCGGTGACTATAAAAAAGGAAATAAGGGATTGCCCGCCGAAGGTGTAGATTTACTGGCTTCAGCCCAAAGCGTTGGAGCACCAACGCGTGAAAATTGCGGTGGTTGTCATTTTGATGGTGGGGGTGGAAACGCGGTGAAACATGGTGATCTGGATGGCAGTTTGAAATACCCCTCAGAACGCATTGATGTTCATATGGGTCGTCTCGATTTTACCTGCGTCACCTGCCACCGTACAACAGATCATCAGATCAGAGGACGTGCCTCTTCTGTTAGTGTTGGTGAGCTCAATAAAGACAATCAAGTGCAGTGTGTTGATTGTCATAGCCCTGAACCCCATTATGATGGGCGTTTAAATGCTCACACCAAAGCTGTTGCCTGTCAGACCTGCCATGTGCCTGCCATGGCTCGCAAGGAAGCAACCAAGATTCATTGGGACTGGTCAACTGCCGGTCAGGATATTCCCCAGAACACGCATCAATATCTGAAGATCAAAGGCTCGTTTGTCTATCAGAAAAACCATAAACCTGAGTATGCCTGGTATAATGGAACGACCCAACGCTATCTGAAGGGTGACATCATTGATCCGGAAAATGTCACATCCTTTACCCAGCCCAATGGTGATATCAATGATGCCCACTCCAAGATCTGGCCCTTCAAGATTCATTATGGAAAACAGGTATATGATACGAAATTCAATTATTTTCTGCTCCCTAAAACAGTTGGTGAGGGGGGGTATTGGACCGATTTCGACTGGGATCAAGCCCTGCGGCTTGGTGCTGAGAATTCAGGAATACCATACTCTGGCAGCTATGATTTCGCAGAAACTTCGTTCCATTGGACAACCAGTCATATGATCGCTCCGTTAGGTGACGCGCTCCAGTGCGTGGATTGTCATAGCGAAGCTGGTCGCCTGGATTGGCTGGCGCTGGGATATGACGGGGATCCCATTAAACATGGTAGTCGTGTACTGATCGGGGGACGGAAATGAGATCAATAATGAAAAAAAATCGATTTAGGTTAGTGTTCCTGTTTGCCATGATATCAGTTGTAATGGCGAAAACACCAGCACTGCATCCGGAATTCGCCTTGCTTGATGAAGATGGCCAAAACGTGCTGGTCAGCGGAAAGCCTCTGTCAACCATGCAGAGTTGCGGATTCTGTCATGATACTGAATATATAGCCACCCACAGCCGACATTCGGATGCGGGATTGTCTTCCATGAAAGGCTACTCTCCTGGCGCCGAGGATTATCCTTGGGATCGTAGTACCGGATATTTCGGGAAATGGAATCCCCTGAACTATCGATACCTGTCAGGATCTCAGGATAGTCTAACTGACCTAAGCCGTGCTGAATGGATCAAAATTCAGGGTTTTCGCCATATAGGTGGCGGTCCTGCAGAATTTGACATGCATGGTGAGCGCCTGGACAAGAAGCCCTCATCATCGGATTGGGATTGGAAAAAGTCCGGCGTTGTGGAAATGAATTGTTTTTTATGCCACACACGGCAACCGGACAACGCCAGTCGCAGCCGAGCACTGGAGAAGGGTGCTTTTGGCTGGGCCAATTCAGCTACTCTGATGGAAACAGGTGTGATCTCTCTCCAAAATGAAACGTACAAATGGAATTCCACCGCTTTTAATGAGCGCGGAGAGGTCAAGCGCGAATTTCTGACGCCCATAGATCCAACCAATAACAATTGTGGACAATGCCATGGGTTGGTATTTACCGCCACTGACATGCCCGATGGTCTGAAAAGCTGTGATTGGAATACGGCTACTCGCGGAGAGATCATTGCACCGCAGCGCATCAATCGTACCGGGTTGAATCTTCTGAACAAGCATGAATTGAACCGTTCCTGGGATATTCACGCAGAGCGTGCCGTGGAGTGCGTGGATTGTCATCCCTCAGCCAATAACCCCATCTATTACCAGGATGAAAAAGATCACCAACTTGCCCATTTGAAATTTGATGCCCGACGTGTTGATGTGGTTGATTTTTTATATCGTCCCTCCCATGAATTTGCCCGAGGTGGTTTCTCTGTCACCAGCGATCAGCGGGCACAAGGTGAGACGATGCGAAGTTGTGATGCGTGCCATGATGCCCATGCGGTGCATAACTGGCTACCTTACGAGGATGCTCACTTTCAAGCGGTCAGTTGTGAAAGCTGTCATATTCCGCGCATGCACGGCCCCGCTTATGAACAGGTTGACTGGACGGTTTTGACCCTGGAAAAGGCAGGCTTGCATGACTGTCGTGGAGCTGAAGGGGATCCCCGTGATATTACGACGACTATTGAAGGTTTTGAGCCCATACTTCTACCCACCAAGAGCTCTGATGATCAAATTAAACTGAGACCCTACAATCTGATCAGTGCCTGGTACTGGGTCTATGGCGTCGAGCCAAAGCCCGTACGCAAAGCTGATCTAGAAACAGCGTTTTTTGAAAATGATCAATATCGACAGGACATTCTTCAGGTCTTCGATACAGATGGGGATGGACAACTCTCAGAACTGGAATTGCGTCTGGATACACCTGAGAAATCACAAAAAGTTCAGAGGAATCTCGAAGACCTGGGGTTGACGCATCTCCAAATTCAGGCTGATGTTCAGGCTTTTAAGATCAATCACGATGTGACCAATGGTAAGTGGGCCACGCGTGAATGTGGAACCTGTCACAGTAAAGATTCCCGCATCGGTGCTGAATTTGAACTGACGACCTATACACCCGGAGGTGTATTGCCTGAGTTGGCAGGAAATCTACCTCTTGACCAAATGGGTTCCATGGTTTCAGATGATCAAGGACGTTTGTTCTATGCACTGGATGTTAGTGGAAATTCACTTTATATCTTTGGTCTAAACCCTGTGAAATGGGTGGATTGGCTGGGATTGCTACTGTTTCTGGGAACGATGGCTGGTGTGGTTGTTCATGCTACCTACCGGGTGATTTTTTCCCGCCGCAATGCACCCAAAGCCCACAAAACCAAGCCCGTTTACATGTACCGTTTTTATGAGAGGTTGTGGCATTGGGTACAAGTGCTGGCCATCTTCCTGTTATTGCTTACAGGTATTATTATTCATAAGCCTGAAATGTTGGGCATCATGTTTTTCCCATACGTTGTGCAGGTTCACAATGCATTGGGTTTCATTCTGCTTGCCAATGCATTTCTATCCGTATTCTATCATCTCGTGAGTGGGGAAATAAAACAATACATCCTTCAACCCAAAGGGTTCTTTGATCAGGCCGTGGCCCAGGCAGGTTATTATTTGAAGGGAATATTCCGGGGTGATGATCATCCTTTCGAAAAATCTCGAGAGAAGAAATTGAACCCCTTGCAGCAGATGACCTACTTCGGCTTGTTGAACTTTCTATTACCCGTTCAGATTATTACAGGGCTACTGATTTGGAGCGTCCAGACCTGGCCTGTCATATCAACAGCTTTGGGTGGTTTAAGCGTTTTGGGACCCATTCATACCCTGTTGGCGTGGCTGTTTGCTACTTTCATTCTGCTACATGTATATCTGACCACGACTGGACACAGACCTCTGGATGGTATCCGGGCTATGATCAATGGTTGGGATGATATAAACGATCACTCTCATGGAAAATCTTCAGGCAATGAGACAGAATTAGAGGAAAAAATAAAATGAGCGAAACCGCAATGAAAACGGCTAAGCCCTTCGCCAATCCGTATGTGGCTGGGACACTACTGGGTATTGTGCTCTTTATGGCTTTTTTACTCACAGGAAGTGGATTGGGAGCCTCAGGACCCATTAACAGGGTGCTGGTCTTCATTGAAGATATCATCGCTCCCCAGCATGTAAATACAACACCCTATCTTATTCCCATGGCAGGTGGCAGCACAAACCCCCTGGATAATGCTTTCGTATTTTTAACCATTGGCATTCTTATCGGTGGTTTTACCTCAGGATATTTTCACAATCGCTTGAGTTTCACCACAGGAAAAGGACCCCGCATTACCAATAAGACACGCTGGGGAATGGCTTTTCTAGGAGGTATCCTCATGGGCTATGGAGCCCGTTTTGCCCGTGGCTGTACATCTGGTCAAGGACTGTCAGGGGGCGCCGTTCTGTCGGTGGGGAGTTGGGTGTTTTTGTTGGCTGTTTTCGCAGGTGCTTATGGTGTGGCACATCTCCTTAGAAAACTGTGGACCTAGGAGGATATGATGGAACAATTGCTTCAAGCGTTTCCTGGCCCATTGCCTCTAGAGGCCATGTACGGAAAAATGGTTTTTTATATCATTGCTATGCTGATAGGTGTTGCTTTTGGGTATACACTGGAAATGGCTGGTTTCGGCCAATCTCGCAAGTTAGCTGCCCAATTTTATTTGACGGATATGACGGTCTTCAAGGTCATGTTCACTGGAATCATTGTAGCCATGGTGCTGATTTTCGGTTCCTCAGCCCTGGGCTGGTTAGACTATGGTCGTGTTTTTGTGAATCCAACTTATCTGTGGCCTGGAATTGTAGGCGGGTTGATTATGGGTGTCGGATTCGTCATCGGGGGCTTCTGACCTGGTACCTCTTTGGTGGCGGTCGCCACCCTGAAAAAAGATGGAATGTTTTTTCTCGCTGGTCTTACCGTTGGGATATTTACTTTTGGTGAAAATATTGATGCCCTCTTTAGTAATTTTTGGAATTCATCCAATCTTGGTCGTTTTACACTACCGGAACTTTTTGATGTACCTACGGGTACCGTAGTTTTCGGTGTCGTGGTTATGGCGATACTCCTATTTGGCATCGTGGAATTTGTTGAAGATCAGGTAAACCAAACCAAAAAGCATCGTTTCAAATATCGCAAACAAAAATTAACTGGCGCTGTAATCCTGGCAGGCCTTGCATTCCTTGTTATGATTAAAGGCCAACCAACGGTTGAGCAGAAATGGGAATGGATGTCCACTGCCGAGCAACCACGCCTTGATAATCGAGAAGTGCAGATCGCTCCGGCTGAAATGTTGGAGTTCATCGAAAATGATCTGGTGCGGACGGTTCTTCTTGATGTGCGAAAAGATAGTGATTTCAATCTTTTCCACCTTGTAGATGCCCAGCACGTCCCATTGAATGAGCTATCTGAATTGACGCAAAATGAGTTTCTTCTGGCACCTTCCAACACCCTGTTCGTTGTTATGAGCAATGATGAAGCAAATGCTACAAAAGCCTGGAAAGTGATGCGGGCTGAAAGCATTGAAAATGTCTACATCCTCGAGGGAGGCGTGAATGGGTGGCTGGACACATTCAGCAGCTTGGTTCATGAAAGAGAATATCCCGGCCATGTGTCGATGATACAAGCCATGGAAAAGGGAACGCACAACAGCGATGAGCTTCGCTATTCATTTCAGGCTGCCCTGGGAAGCAATTATGCAGTTGCTGATCCGGTTATTCATGAACATGAATTTGAATATACACCCAAGGTGAAAATGAAGGTGAAAAAAGCCTCTGGCGGTGGCTGAGGCTGATAGTGCACCGTCGTTGACGGTCATGACATTGAAAAGCTCCTCAAAACGAGGAGCTTTTTTTTGGTAAATATTTTTAAAATTTACTATATCATAGCCAACAGCTTATTCTTTTGCTTCTTGAATTCTTTCGAAGTAATGAGTTGTCCCGATTTCATTTGGTACAGGGTTTCTATTTGCTCCAGGATATCTGCTGTGGTGGCTTCCTGAGCCTGGGGATTCATAGACATACCAATACGGTTGAGAAGTGTCTTTTTGGCTCTTTCAAAGTCCTTTTCACTGATCACACCGCGGGACATCATACGATTTAAGGCGATAATCTCTTCGGCCATACGGTCTGCGGTAATAACAACGAGGTCAGTGGGATATGTGGTGGTTGATTGAGTGGTGACTACAACAGGGGTGTAATAGCGGTAATATCCATAAGCTGAATAGTAATTATTGTAATGGTGAGGGTAATAGGAATGATGGTAATTTCTGATTGGTCTTCTATGGTGATTTCTACGGTGTGGGTTCGCCTGCATACTGACTGAAAGGATAAGCAGAAGGATAATAAGTTTATTGAGTTTCATTTTGCACTTCTCTCTATTTAACCCCTTTGACCCTAGAAGTTCCTGTTTGGTTAATATAAGCTCTGCTGGCTATGTGTGCCGCTCCTAATGAACCAACGGTTTGAGGGTTCTCAGGAATATTCAAAGTTAACCCCATTTTTTCCTCCAACAGCGCCACCAGTCCTCTATTTAGCGCAACACCACCAGTAAGGGTGACGTCGCCTTTGATACCAATACTGGCGACCATGCTCCAGATACGATTCACAATAGAGCGTTGCAAGCCATGGACAATGTGTTCCCGAGGGGTATGCTTGGCCAATAGAGAAATGACTTCACTCTCGGCAAATACAGTACAGGTACTGCTGATGGGAGCCGATTCCCCTTCGATATTCAGGGGGCTACTCAATTCGGACAGATCAAGTTCCAGGCGATTGGCCATGACTTCCAGGAAGCGTCCCGTCCCGGCAGCACATTTATCATTCATGGTGAAATCCAGCATGCGACCTTGGGAGTCTATTTGAATAACTTTGCTGTCTTGGCCGCCAATATCAATAACAGTCCCAGTTTTTGGAAATAATTGATGAGCCCCGACACCATGACAACTTATCTCAGTCGTTTTACCCGTTGCAAAAGTTACTGATGCACGACCATAACCTGTTGCAGTAATAGCTGTGATACTCTCTCGTTCGAGATTCGCCAGTTTCAAGGCTGAGTCAAAGGCATTCTCAGCTGCTTCCGAACCGTTTACTCCCGTGGGAATCACAATTTCGGACATGACCTTGCCAGATTGATCAATAATGGACACATCTGTACTGAGAGAGCCCACATCCACACCGGCAAAATACAGATCAGGCATTTCTCGATCCCTCCAGCGTTTCGCAAAAGGCTTCGAGACGGGTGTGGATTTGCTGCTCAGACCAAACCCGCTCATCTGCAATATCGGCATCCAGAATGACTGCGGGTAGATCGAGATCTGCTGTGAGAGCCTTACGCAGATCGAATTGACCTACAGAATAGGGTTTGCAGCTCCTGGTGGAATGCATGACCATACCATCAACTGCATAGGTCTTGATCATCTTTTTCATCAGTTCGAGGCGATGTTTCAGATTGTTGTTTAGAATGATCTGCCCATAGGTTTTTGCCATGGAGGTCCAGGGATCTTTCACATCAAGATATCCTGTAGTCTCCGCCCAGGCATTGGTATAAGTGGCCGTCACAAAATTCATTTTTCTCTCAGCAAAAAAAGTAGCTAAAAACCGGACCTTGTACCAGATAGCAATATTGTCCCATATCAAGCGGTATCGTTCATCGCTTATCGCCCCAATACCCTGAGTAACCCGTGTTTCGACCTCTTCCATCAAAATATGGTAGTAATCCTGGGCAACAGGGAAACCACGGAGGGAAACAATGGGGGCAAGATGACCAAAAGCATCGAAGATGGTCATGGGAGCTGGCTGCGCTTTCATCGCATCCAGGATAGCACCCCAGGTTTGAGATGTTTCCATGGAGCATTTGAGTATATCTTCAAAAACATCTAGATAAAAAACGCGCTGAGATACCCGCTCCAGAATGGGGATCATATCCTGTAATTGCTGAGCCATATATGTGATATCAGCTTCGGTTTGTTCGGTGGTGACGAAGGGAGCATCAAAGTGAATCAGAGGAATATCCAGCTCATGGGCAATGGCTTTATACCAATAGAGGACGGTCTGACAGATATTGTTTGAACAGAATAAAAGGTCTGGTTTAGGAAGCTTACCAGCAGGTGTTTTCCCCGAGAGCATATGCCCGAGATCAATACGAGCATAAGAACATAAATCTTGACTGAAGCCACTTCCTTCAGCGATACCACAGTAATCAGCACCTTGTTTTTTTGCTCCAATGAGAGCAGAATGGTTCTCAGGGTAGATCGTATAGAAATCAAAAGCCCTCAGTAGTTCCACAGGAGCCCCACTGGTGACCCAGGCGACCTTTTTCACACCAGGCACATATCGGGAAAGGAAATAATGGCGACTGAGAATTTCTTTCAGGCGTTTATTTGATTCCAGCGGGGGACCAAAGGCTTCAGGGATGGGACGCGGTTTTCGTCTCTTGAACTCTTGAAGTGCCATGAGAGCGGGAGCCCCGTAATCTTTCATGATCTTATACTTTATTTCTGCTCTGATACTCATGTCACAACCATATCAAAAAGAAGTTCAGTAAATGCTTCAATACGCGTTTTGTCTTGTCCAGAAATATGATTATGTAATTCTGTTTCCAGAGTGAGTACAGGAATATTTCTTTCCCTGAGGGTTTTCACCAGGAGTCGATGATCGAAGAGTTCAGGTTCACAGAATTTTACAATATCAAATAACAGCCCCTGTACCTGGCTTTCATTCATGAGCTTTGAGAGATGGTATAAGCGTTCATCCAGATCACCTCCACGTGTAGAGCAGGGTGGCAGGATAAAGAAACGGTCTGTCAGATAATCCAGAGCTGAGGTTGGTGGGTCCATGGGAAACTTGGGGATGCGTCGACTGACAGCCAGTAAATCATCTGCAACGACACTTACCCCGAGTTCATCCAGAAATTCTAGTATTTCTGGAGTAGGAGGTAAGATACCTGACACCAACAGTCGAGCTCCTGTGGTTTTGGCAGGTTGATCCAGAATATCCACCTGTTCAAGAAGACTCAAATAATCTTTGGGGAGCAGGTATTCCTGTGCGCGCATGAGTTTGAAGAATTCAGAGTTACTTAAGGGCAGCTGATCTGTCATGCGGGCATGTTGGATGGTAATTAGATGTGAATCAATTTTGTGACTTAGTACACAGGCAGTCAGAAGTTTTTCCGAATCTAAAGGTCCGTAGCTTGTCTCCAGGGATGATTGAAAATTTTGGAGAATATCCCTATAATATGTTGTTGTCGTTGTGTTAAAACTGCCCTTTGGGTTGTAGAAGGTGTAAACCGGGAGGGAAACCCCAATGAGATCCTTGACTTGAGTCCCCAGGTTTTGCAGAGAATCGCAGGTGTGTGGAAAGAGATACCCCGCATTGATGACATCGGGCTCTTTGAGAATGAACTCCAGACTTCTTTTCACAATGGGGCAGATGGTGGTCTGCAAATGTGCATTGGCATGGAGGATTTCTCCAGGTGGATCCCAGATTTCAGCTGTATGAATATCGAAAGCCCACAGCAATTCCCTGGGATAAAGAGCAGGTAAGACTCCCATGATTTTTTGACCAGACTGGGCCAGTTCTTTGAGGTATTCTGATCGGGCTGGTATCATGGATTAATATTTGTCGCGTTTGTGTTGTGAACAAGTACTCAAATCATATCGATGTAAAAAAAAGTGAATCTTACTTATTAGATCACCCTCACTATCATGAAATAAGCCTGCAGAGCAGGCAAATACGCTCACTCCACAACTCCAGTCAATCCGGCGCACCAGCGGTGCGTGATAGGTTTAATCCTCAATATACCTCTTATCCCATTCAATCCCATAGTCATCCAGAAACCTCAAATACTCCTCTCGAAAGGTTCCATGTCGAGCATGATGTTCCTTCTGTCCTTCTATATAGCGAACAGTTTTTTCGATGCTATGATGATCGCATGAAAATGCTCCAAACCCAACCTGCCATCTGAATCGACCACGTACCAAGCTCTTTTCATTAATCATTCGAGATGACTCAGATTTTACCTCTCTCATGAGATCTGAGAGTCCACCTGTCGGTTTTAGAATGAGGAGCAGATGTACATGATTGGCGACCCCATTTATTTTGATTGCTTGATGATCCTGATTTCTAATTATTGCACCCATATAGGAATACAAATCTTTTTCAAATTCGGGCTTTATCTGAGGATGACCTCGTTTTACCCGAATAATTACGTGTACATACACACGTATATAGGTGTTTGCCATTTGATTTTCCTCAAGTTGTTTTCTGTGAAGGTTATTTCAGAAGTATGAATATAATCTGAAATCTGAAGACATCCAAGATCGCGCCACCTACGGGGTGCACGGTGGGGGGTGTTCCATGGTTTAAAATATTGCGCTACGCTGTAGCGACAGAAGAAGATGATTGGACTAGAGTTTGGTCATCCCACCTTTAAAGTAGAAACTGAACCCTTCATAAGCTCAGTGTGATGACTTGGTTGAAACAAGGTATATGGATTGTCTCCCTGAGTACTTCGACGGAGTTTATCCTGAGCGAAGCCGAAGGGCTCAGCACAGGCTTGTCGAAGGGTCATGACATTCACTTCCTACTTCCTGAACTTCCTGACAAAACTTTCAACCTCAGGGACACCACCCTGATAAACAAGATAGCCATTATAGGGCTCTCTTTCAGTGATATCATCATTAATGGGTGTGAGCATGATCTCTTTGATTTTTGCAGGATCTTCTGTTTGTCCCAATGCCCAGCCCAGTTTGACCCAGGCTACTTCTGGCAGCATATTACCAAGGGGTATGACGCCCAAAGCCATCATATCACGACCCGTATCATAGACAAACATGTGGGCATAACCCCAGATCGTCTGGAGGGTCATAAAGACGGAGACCCCCTTGTCTCTGGCTCGTTCCAGAGCAGGGTAGAGTTCTTTGTTTACATGACCAAGTCCGGTTCCGACAATAACAATTCCTTTATATCCAGCATTTACCAGAGAGTCGACAATAGCCCCCTGCATGTGAGGGTAATAGTAAAGCATGGTGACCTTCTCATTGAAGGTGGGGATAATTTTCACATCCTTGTCCTTGCGGCGATGCTTGTACTCGGTTTTAATAATTTTGAGACCTTTGCGGGTCACCGTAGCAGCGGGAGTGTCACCAATCGTACGGAATGTAGACCGATAAGAGCTATGCATTTTGCGAACCCGGGTTCCACGATGAAGAAAACCATATTCATCAGAAGTGGGTCCAAACATACAGACCAGGGTTTCAGCGATATCACCGTGTCCAGCCGCATAGGAGGCATGAATCAAATTCAAAGCGGCATCTGAAGAAGGTCGATCCGATGAACGTTGTGATCCTACCAGAATGATGGGAATGGGGGAGTCCTGGACCATAAAGGAAAGGGCTGCCGCAGTATGATGGAGGGTGTCCGTCCCATGTCCGATCACGATTCCATCCGTCCCGTTGGCTATTTCTTTGCCAATACTTTCTGCCAGAATCTTGTATTGATCGGGACCCATATTTTCACTGAAGACAGCAAAGAGTTTTTCAGTATCGATGTTACAAATATCAGCCAATTCAGGAACGGCACCATACAATTCACCAGGAGAAAAGGCTGGGATAACGGCTCCGGTTCTGTAATCCAATCGGGATGCAATGGTACCGCCAGTTCCAAAGAGTTTCACGTTGGGTTTATCATCGGAATAGGGGAAGGCTTTTTCAGGAATTTTGTAATTGGCTTTTTGATAGCCGGTTTCAACCATGGTTTTGATAGTCACGATATCAATACCAATATTATATCCGGTTTGAATTTTCAAGACGATGTGCTGATCATCATCATTTTCAGACCGGGGCAGGACAGTTCCGTCAAAAGTCCCCCGGGTAGTGTGAATTTCGGCTTGACCCCAGACCCTTACGCTGAATTTCTTCAGTGTCGCCAGCGCATCGCCCTTGTAGCCTTGAAAAATGTCATCACTCATTTTCAACACCTTTTTGATCCGATTGATACTCTTTGCTTAATTTTCGCTCAACCTCTGCATGTAGTGCTGACAGTTTCACATTCCCGATGGCCTGGTGATGTAGCTGTCCCATGATCCAGTTGATATCATCACTCTCCTCAGCTTGTGGTGTATTTTCTTGATACTTTTCGTAGAGGAATTCTATGGGAGTAGTGATCTCAGCCATACTTCGTTTTTTGAAATAGATGGAGGTGAGCACAGAACTAAACTGCATATCTGGAAATTCATATATCTCGGGGATCATATATTTCGCAATACCCGGCTCCAGATTCTTCTCCTTGATATAGCGAAACAGCTCATAGATTTTTTCATAGAAGAAATTTTTGTGGAGGTCGCATTTACCCTCAATATTTTTGAACGTATGCCCCAGAAATGATCCAATGAATTTGTGTGTATAGCCATAGTCCTCACAAATATTTTCGATGAGAGGAACCATGTTTTTGCTCAGGAGATATTTCCAGGTATCCTCAGGAATACCCCACTTTTTCATCTGAACATATCGATCGGCAATATCCAGGGGTAAATCGTTGCCGAGGCTGTCGATGAATTCTACGGTCAAGGGGATGGGTGCAGAATCCGTGTCGGGATACATGCGATCACTTCCCGGAAGAACTCGCTCAAAAATGGTGGTACCATCAGGCAGGGATTTGCGGGTTTCTTCAGGGACACCTTCAAAGGCCATTCTGATTCGCTCTTCCACAGTTTCCAGAGCGGTGGGAATATCCTCCGCAGGTCCCCAGAGAATAATCTGTGCATCGTGTTTCTTGGCACCCATCCACCTTGAAATCTTTTTGAATTCTTCGTCACTTAATATGGGATCAAAATCTTCTGAATGAGTCATGTTGGGTCGCTCAATACAGGCAATCACCTTTAGACGATGACTGATTTCATGAGCAAAACAGTGCCCTGGCTGCATGAAGTGAGAAAGCATGCCCTGGAGCTTGGGGAGATTGATGACGATGACCTTCAATCTTTGATTTAGCTTCTCTCTGAGAGGATGCGCCAATAACTCGGGCATGGAAAAATCGATCTCCTTGTGACTCATTTTCCATTTATTGAGCTGAATACCTCGATCATGTATAAGTTTTTTGATGTTGAGCAGAGCCCATTGACGGAAAGCTTCATTGTGTGAAAGTTCAGGGATCCATTTGTTGTGGGCCACCCCCTTGATTTCAACCCGACTTCCACCAGCGCAACTCACATTAACATCTTCCCGACCGGCGCCCATACCAGTGCGGACTTTACCCGTACTGCGAGTTAAGAATCGAATGTATTCTGCGGCTTCGGCAAGTTCATCAGGGGTGGTCATCTCGGGGTGGGTGACCGTTTCAATGAGGGGCATACCGAGACGATCCGTTTTGTAAATTCGCTCATGTCCGACATCAGAAATTTCACGACAGGAATCTTCCTCGATACTGAGCTGAATGAGACGCACTTTCTTATTTTTTAACTGAATTTCTCCCTCAACACCCAGGATGGCAGTTCTCTGGAATCCCGTTGGGATACTTCCATCCAGATATTGCTTGCGAGTGATGTGAACTTCCCCAACGATATTCAGTTTAGAGAGGAGCGATATTTCAATGGCAATTTCCAGAGCTTCTGGATCGATGTGAAAGGGTGGGGTGTCATCGACTTCATATGTACAAGCGCTATGATTATTGAGACGATAAGTGATGTTTTTACGGGTCTTGAATTCCATGAGGGCTGTACCATCATATTCACCCAGCTCACTCAAGGTGGGGCGCATATGTCGAATGACTTCAGCATCGAAATCATCGTCGGAGTGATAGACGCCGGCAGGACAACGGCAAAATAGCTTGCTGGTCGTTTTGAGTTGCTGATGGACTTCTAAACCTGATTTGAAACCAATCCTTTTATAATCTTTGGGTTTGGCCTTCTGGCGCTCCACATAACCGATGGCTTTGCGTGTGGCTTTGTAATTTTTTAATGCTTCAGCTTGTTTCATCTTCACCAATTATCTCATTACAGAACTCAACAAGGAGTGTTATTCATATGTATCAATCAAAGCATGGATAATGCCATTTTCACTTGAATTTGAAGTGAAAGAAGATAAAGGGTGTTTAGGTTGATTCAATAAGATGTTATCCACCTCTCAGAAAATTTTAATATTCAAGATAGTTGTTCAACAATTGGAGGTAATTAGCCCATATTGTGTGCTTGAGTAAACTAATATAACAGCAAACTGGAGATACTTCGTTATGACCCTAAAACCCCGACATATAATTTTAAGTGCCATGCTTGTTTTTAGTGGCTTGCAGGCGCAAACAGCAGATACAACCATGACAGTTGATTTTCAGGTGACCACCTCATCTCCAGGCGGGAATTATTCACCACGTAACATCGGCGCTATCTGGATTGAATCCAGCACGGGTAGTTTTGTCAAAACACTGAAAGTCTGGGCCAATAACCGACGTCAATATTTATACACTTGGAACAATCGTTCAGGAGGATACACCGTTGACGGAGTAACTGGGTCAACCTACTCCAGCCATGGTAATCGTACAGCTTCCTGGGATTTCACAGATGTAAATGGAGATACGGTAGTTGCAGGAGACTATACCCTGCGACTTGAATTGACAGATCAACACTCACAGGGACCACTTTACTCATTTACTTTTCCATATATGGGTGCTGTAGAAACCATTACGCCACCTGAGCAGTTAAATTTTCACAGTATGCAGCTCAGCTATGACTTAACTATTGTTGTGGGTCTGGATGATAAACCACACCTGGTTCCCCATCGAATCGCACTTGAACAGAATTATCCCAACCCCTTCAATCCTTCTACTGTGATCAACTTTATCATCCCTGAACTCTCATATATTGAGTTAACTGTTTATGATTTAAATGGTAAAATCGTTCGCTCTCTAGCCAATGACACATATCAAATTGGCCAATATCAGGTAACCTGGGATGGTCTGAATGATATGGGAGAGTCAGTCAATGCTAGTATGTATATGTGCCGATTAGAGGCGGGTGGACATTTCGAGACTATCAAGATGGTATATTTGAAATAGGAGATACTTATTTGGCGATGCATCAAATTCGATTGTGGCTAACTTCTTGAGCAACAAATGTGACCATAAATCTATAATCATTGAGAATACCCTATGACTGATCTAGAGCCTACTGAATCGACATCAACCTATAATACCCGCTTTGTTAGCCTCATCATCATGGCGCTTTTTTTATGCTTTGGAATGATGGCTCTTATAAAAGTACGCCCAGATTTAAAGGAGGCTCAGGCTGAAATAAAGAATCTCACTATGGAAATGGAACAAGAGCAGCCCAAAGTTTCCGTTCAGATGCCTCCCCGAACAGCTAAATCAGACAAAAGTACAGATCCCAGATACTTCTACAATCGAGCCGTAATGTTGATTCAGAAGCAGAAATATCGGGAAGCGATTGTTGATTTTGAGCGGGCATTAAAATTAAAACCGGACTATCTCAATACTATCGTGGGTCTTGGAGCCATGTATCAGAACCTGGGTGAGTATGAGTCTGCCATTAAACAGTACAAGCGAGCTCTGGCTATTGACCCAAATCATAGTGGGACTCACAATAACTTGGCCATCAGTTATTACACGGTGAGACAATACAAATTGGCAATTGAACACGCAGACAAGGCAAAAGCCCTGGGTTTTAATGTTCAGCAGGCCTTTCTGGATGAATTGGCTAAATATAGATAAATCCACACGGCAAACTCGATCTGTCCGTTACCCAAGAATTCGGAGATTGCCCGCCTTCCTGCAAGTACGCAGTACGGCGGACAGGCGTCGGCCATTGTGGCCTCGCAAAAACTGTGTACAAGATGTGGTTAGCCATTAACCTTTGATAAGATTCTTAGCGATAGACAAGATTTTTGCTCCATCAATTCGCTTACGATGATTGTCATCGGTTTGAGCAAAACGAATAATCCCATCCTTATCAATGATATAGACACTTGGAACCGGGATCAAGTGGTGATCCTGGCCTGAAGCCGTCTCAATATTCTGGTTATTGAGTTTATAGGCGGCGACCTTAACACTACCGAAGCGTTCAGCGATACCCAAGGTTTGAGCGCCCACCATACTGCTGTCTGAGAGCAATGTATAGGTTAATTCATTTGTATCGATAGTTTTGGAAAGCTCAGTGGGACGATCAGGACTTACAGCAACAATACGGTAACCCAATTCAATCATTTCACTCTCTATTTCTAACAGCTGGCCCAGCTGTAAATTACAGTAGGGTCACCAGCCCCCGCGATAATAAATCAATACAACAGGTTCTTTCTGAAAATAATCATATAAATCTACAGATTGGTATTCAGTGTTGGTCAGCTGGAAGTGAGGGAAGACATCACCAACACCAGGAGGTACAGGTGTAATCTCCCCCGCAGGAAGATCCTCGGCGCATAGGCAGGTTGCCATGAAGGCAGTGAGTAATACTGAAAGGATATATGATCTTGAGATTTTTAACATGAAGACTCCACTATTAATATTTCTCATCTAAAGTAGGGAGTTCTCTTAATGGAAGTGTATTCTACCCGACATATCTGACAAGAAAAAGGGGCTGTTTTACAACAACCCCTTGGGATAAAACATATGAAGATGCTATATCTAGACGTTTTTCAGTTGTTTCTTTTCCGCTCGGCGGATTCCTGCATCAGCAATCAGGCTGTAAAGTGAAGGCACGACAAATAAGGTGAGGAAAGTGGCTGCTGTCAGTCCTCCAATCACGGTGATGGCCATGGGAGCACGCATTTCAGCGCCTTCACTGGAGTCCAGTACCATGGGAAGCATACCAAAAATAGTTGTCAGTGCTGTAATGAGAACGGGGCGAAGTCGAGTTGAGCCTGCTTCAATAATGGCAGCAGTTGCTTCAATACCTTTACGCCGTAATTGATTGATATAATCCACCAGCACAATGCCATTATTCACCACAATTCCTGTAAGCATGATAAAACCGATAAAACTGGTAAGACTGATGGTGATACCGGAAATGAGGAACCCGATAACCACACCAATCAGAGCCAGGGGGATGGTGACCATAATGACAAAGGGATGAATCAAAGATTCGAATTGAGAAGCCATTACCATAAAGACTAACAAAATGGCTAGAGCTAATGCCTGGCCAAGCGTAATAAAAGTATCTATCATCTGTTCATATTGACCACCGTATTCCACAAAATAACCATCAGGTAAGGTGGCTTGGATTGGCTTAAGAATTTCGATGATTTCCTCCATTACGGATCCCAGGTCACGATCCAGAATACTGGCGGTAACCAAGACCATGCGGCTCTGATTGTCTCTGACAATTTTTACTGGTCCCTCTTCCTGAGTAATTGAAGCGACCTGTGCCAGTGGGATTTGAGATTTCATGGGAGTTGTCAGCTTGATTTGCCCAATATCTCGTATCGAATTACGCTGATCTTCCCGGAACTTGATACGGACATTGGTCTCTTCACCGGCATATCTATAGCGGGTGGCTACCTGTCCAAGAGTAGAAGCTTTGATGGTATTGGCTACCTGACCCGAGACCAACCCCATGCGGTTTATTTCTTCACGATTCAACGAAATATGATATTCAGGTTTTGCCTCTTCCATGGAAGACTTTATATCAGTAATTCCCTCAACGCTGGAGATGATAGCTGCTACTTCCTTACTGATTTCCTCCAGGACGGAGAAATCTTTTCCGAAGACTTGAATTTCCACATCTTTACCGCCACCACCCATGGCTGCTCCAAAGTCAATACTCTCTATGGTTACATCACGCATAGCTGGAATCTCAGCGCGAATTTTTTCACCAATCATGGTGGTTGAGAGGGATCTTTCAGCTTTTCGCTTCATAGCCATCATGATCATCCCTTCATGGGAACCGGCATTGGACATGTCCCCGCTCTGACCACGATCCTCTTCATTGACACCATTTGAAACAATGACGGTTTGGACAGCGTCCTCGTGCAAAGCAATTTGCTCGACCTGACGGACTGCCTGGTCCGTTTCTTCCAGTGCCGATCCAACGGGTAGCTTGATCTTCATCATGAGCATAGCCTGGTCCATCTCGGGCATGAATTCAGTACCAACCACAGGAATAAGCGCCATGGATATAAGAAAAGCGACACCTGCTGCCCCCAGTGTTTTCCAGCGATGTTGGAGCACAAGGGTGAGTGCTTTGGTGTAGGTGGTTCTTAAGCGTACGATCCAGGATTTATCAGTCTTTAAGGTATAGTCTACCTTGCTTCGTGGTTTGAAAAAGACCGAAGCAATCATAGGCACCATGGTCAGTGACACGAAGAGAGAGGCGAGGAGAGAGAATGAAATCGATAATGCCAGGCCGCGGACCAATTGTCCTGCAGTTCCTGATCCCATTGACATAGGTATAAATACTGCCAGGGTGGTTAGTGTGGATGCTGTAATAGCCATACCAACTTCGGAAGCTCCCAATCGGGCAGCCTCTTTACGGCTTTTGCCTTCTTCAAGATGTCTAAAGACATTTTCTATCACCACAATAGCATTGTCTACCAGCATGCCAATACCTAGAGCCAATCCTCCCAGCGTAAGAAGATTCAAGGTATATCCGACTGCATTGAGTGGAATAAATGTGACAATAATTGAAACAGGGATAGCAATTCCTACAGCTAGAGTAGGTCGAATATTTCTCAGGAAGAGATAGATCATCAGCATGGCAAGAACGCCACCCAGGAGAGCGGTTCGGCCCGTGCTATTTACCGTGAGTTTCACACTGGAGGACATGTCCATCCCAACGTGCATCTCAATATCTTTCGGTAGGACTTTGCGGAGTTCATCAAGTTCAGCCTTGACTGCATCAGCCACTTGAACCGTATTGGTTCCTGATTGTTTGGTGACAATCATCATGACGCCAGGTTTAGACTGGACCCGCATTTCTGTACGCAGATCGGAAACGGTATCCATCACCTTGGCAATCTGCCTCAGTTTGATAGGATTACCTGTTGGGGAGATTCCCACAACCAGATCTTCTATCTCTTCAAGGGATGCAAATTCAGCGCGCGTTCTCACCAGGAAATCTTTATGGTCTTCAACGATACGACCAGCCGGCATATTCAGGTTTTCAAAACCTATCATCTGGATGACTTGATTCAGGGTAATTCCAGAAGTTTCCAGGGCATATTGATCAATTTCTACCTGGATTTCTCTTACTTCAGGAGATTGAACGATGACTGATGCAACCCCTTCAATACGCTCGAGACGATACCCTGCGGTCTCATCCATATACTCTGCCAGTTCATTGGGCGGGCGTTCTTCACTGGTGACGCCATAGAAGAGCAGAGGTAGGGCAGACATGTCAAATTTCATAACCAGGGGTGTCTGGATATCATCGGGAAGCATGTCGGCAAACATGGCCAATTGGTTTCTGAGATCTTGGGCTGCAAAATCGAGATTAGACCCACTCTCGAATTCCACGGCAATCATGGACATGCCTTCCACCGTTGTGGAAACAACACCCTTTACTCCAGAGACAGAAGCGATCGCCTGTTCAATGGGTTTTGTAACGATGGACTCAATATCTTCGGGGCTGGCTCCACCATATACCGTAACCACGGAGACCATGGGGAATTCCACGTCTGGCAGCATGTCCAGGCCCAGTTTTGTGAATGAGATAATGCCACCCAAAATCACAATTAGCGTGATCATGGTGACGGTGATCTTGCGATCGACGGATAGATCAACAATTCTCATGGCTGACTCCCTAGTCCTCTATGCGGACAAGACTGCTGTCTGTAAGGATAAAGGCACCACTGGTGACATAGAGTTCACCTTCTGAGAGACCGGTACCGATGATGACTTCTTCCAGACTTTCTTCGAGGACTTCAACATCCCGTTGATAGGCATAGTTGTCTTCAACGACAAAAAGGTGTAATTTATTAATGACCGAGTTTCTGGGAACCACCATGACATTTTCAATTTCATCAATAGCTATATCAACGCGACCGAAAGTTCCAGCTCGCAGCATTCCTGACCTGTTGTTGAACTGGCATTCAACAAAAAACGTTTTTGAAAGGGGATCAGCTGCAACACCAACCAGTATGACCTTACCTGCGATAGGTTCATCCAGATAATTCACTGTCAAAGAAGCATTTTGCCATTTTTTGATGCTCATGATTTCCTGTGAGGTAATCTGGAGGTCAATTTTTATGGAAGAGACATCCTGTAAGGTAAAGACAGGCATCATGATTGCTGGACTGAACAGGTCGCCCTTGTTAAAGCCCTTCTGAGAGATGACGCCATAAAAAGGAGCGGTCAGTGTGGCTTTGTCCAATTGCATTTTGAGCAGATCAAGCCCTGCCTGAGCTTGACTCATCTGTGCCTGGGCAGCTTCCAGCCCCAGTTTCATTTTTTCGAACTGTTGCTGAGAGACTGCATTTTCATTGCGAAGGGTTTGAACCCGTTCCCAGTTCTTCTGGGCATCCACCAGATTTGCACGGGCAACAGAAACACCCGCTTTGGCCTGTTTATGCTGCAATATCATCGTGCTGATATCCATCTGAACCAGCGTATCGCCTTCCTGAACATAATCACCAATCTGGACATAGAGTTCTTCGATTTTTCCAGGAATTTCAGGGATGATTCGTGAGGTTTGAATTGCCAGCAAAGAGCCATTATATGAGAGCGAACTAACGAAGTCCTGTTGATGAGCTGTGGCTACCTTTACTGGAACTGCTTTACGGATCCAATCTTCAGTGGTATCCGCTTCTTCATCTTTGCTACAGCTAATATATAGAGATAGGGTGAGGCTCAAAATGAGAGCGAGTTTTAGGGTTTTCATTGGTTTTTTGCTCCTTCTTTATGGAGAGACTCGCCAATCACTTTTTTGATGCTGGCTTCGGCGAGTGTGTAGTTGAATAATGCCTGTAAATAATTTGCTTTGGCAGCGGTTAGATTAATCTGAACTTGATTGGCTTGAAGATTGGTAATGGTGCCTTCACGAAATTGTATTTTCGCCAGACGGGCTGCTTCTTCGGCTTGTCCCACAGTCTTTTCCTGGGATAGAATGTTTTTCTCTGCTTCCATGAGTCGCAAATAAACTTGTTCCACTTCCAGCATGATGCCGTCCCTCAGAGCATCATATCCATAATTGACCTGGCGTTGGGCGATCTTGGCCTGACGCACTTTTGAATAGCGGACCCCACCATTGAAAAGATTGTAGCTGATTCCAACTGCTAGCATATTGCTTTTATTCCAGTCAGACATAGCATCCAGGTTATCACCAAATTTTGAGTAGGACCACGACAAGGCAACGTTTGGTAAATAGTCCGTCAACGCCATTTTGACACCCATGGAACTAAGTGATTTGCTGATTTCTAATTGAGTGAGTTCAGCCCGATTGCTAAGCGCCCTTGCACGCAGATCATCCAGATCATAGGTACCGGGTTTGTATGACATGGAATCAATGAGGATAATCCCAATATCAGAATCCAGCCCCAACAACATTTTCAGCCCAGCTGCTGCCATAGTAACGCCGTTTTCAGCCTGGGTTTTTTGTGGCAGAAGGTTGGCTGCCTGAACTTCGGCCTGGAGCAGATCCAGTTTCGATATCATACCCTGAGCATATAAAAGTTTAGAGATTTCAAAAAATTCCTGCGCTGTTTCATATCCTTCCTCAGCCACATCAAGGAACTCCTGAGTAACCAACATACCGAGATAGGCTTGAATCACATTGAAGGATAAATTGTTTTTTTCATGCTCGAATTGAGACTGGACCAGATTCAATCCCTGGCGAGCCATGAGGGTACCGATAGCGATTTTGCCTCCCATGAAGATGGGTTGTGTGACACGCAAATCCACCTGGTAATCACTGGTCATATCCATTTTGAGTACTGGGTCAGACATGAGGAAAGTGATGGGGTTGGTTGGATCTGGCACGACACCAGGAACGTAAAAGAAGTTATCAATAGGTCGGACAAGCTCGTCAACTATCTGACTGCCCTGAAAGTTGGCCGATGGGAGGGCTGAACCGATGGCCTGATAAACACTTTGTCGGGCATCGTTGACCTTTTCCTGGGCTATTTTGATATTTGGATTTCTCTCCAGAGCCAATTGGATACTCTCTTCAATTGAGAGACTTTTCTGGTTTTGAGCGACTCCCAGAAGAGGGAGTACCAGGACAAGTATACTAATTATTTTCATTACATTTAATTCCATTTACAAAGAGTGTTGTAATCTGTTGTTTGATTTTGTTGAGATCATGGGACTCAGGAGCCATGAGCCAGGTCACGAGTTGCAGGTTAATCGCTCCAATGATGCTTGCTGTTAGCACAGCCGAGTTTACCGTACAACATTCAGGCATTCCTTCATTTAGAGCCTGAGATATCTGATCAATATTTATGTGTTGCATGTTGATCATTTTTTCTCTCAATCCAGAATCTGAGCCTTGCATGACTTTCCCCTGCTCTGCTAGAATGAGTTGAAAGAAATCTTCATTTTCCGAAAAAAATCCGAATTGGGCATCGATGAGAGCTGCAATCTTGTCTTCAATACCTATTGAGTGTCTAAGTTCTGCTAAAAGGGTAGCGGAAAATTGTTCCATCTTCTCGATGAGAATGGAAAAGAACAGATCTTCTTTGCTTTTGAAGTAGAGATAGAGAGTCCCTTTGCTCCACCCGCATGATTCTGCGACCTGTTCCATTGTCGTGGTGTGATATCCCTGATGGGCAAAGATTTGTTCAGCTGTCTGCAAAATCTCCAGACGATGTTGTTCTTTGCGTTGTTCTTTTTTTGCTGATGCCATACTCGTTGATCATCTCCATGTTTCTGACTGGTCAGCAATATAATGACTGGTTAGTCAATCCAAAGAGAATGTGTGCAAGGTGCAATAGATTTGGATGTGGTGAATTGGGTTCAGATATATTGGTTTATCTTTTCAGGAAAACAAACTTACCCGCGTAAACCTTCCCTCCAGATTTCACTGAGAAAATCATTAACTGATTTGCCAGATACATACTGGAAGGAATGGTGATCATGATAACTCTTTCAGTCTCTTGGGTAAGCTTTAAGGCAGCGAGTTTCCTGCCACGGATATCATATAGAACAGCTTGGTCTGAAAGTTCACTCACGCCATTGGGTAGCACCATGCGAATCTCACCTGATTGTCCGGGATTGGGGTAAACCAGACAATTTCTGGCGTTGCTTCCATTGAGATTTGGAAAGAAACTAGTGATGTCGGGGATACCCCAGCCATAGGTGTTATTGGGAGCATGTGCCTGATCTCCGAAGTCCTGAAAAATAGAAATGACAGAATCAGGTGTAAGCTGGGGATGAGCCTGAAGAAGCAGAGCTGCCAGACCGGCAATCTGCGGAGCGGCGAATGATGTTCCATTGCCCCTCCTGAAACTACTTACTACACCAGCTGCCATATACACATCACTTCCTTGAGCAACCACGTTGGGCTTGATACGTCCATCATAGGTGGGACCGCGGCTGGAAAAGGATGTTATATCCTGCTGGGTATCTATGGCACCAACTGACAAAACATGGGGACTGTCAGAAGGTGGCCAAATGCTACTGGGGGAAGAGCCCTCATTTCCTGCGGAGTTAACCACCAGGATGCCCCGTTCTGCAGCGATGTTGGCGGCCCTGGTAATGATGGTGGTTTCCCCATCCAGAGCAGATAGGGGGTAATCTTCAGTGGGATCATCAAATTGCTGAAAGTAATTAAGAGAAGTGGTGATAATGTCAACACCGAGAGAGTCTGCCCACTCCATAGCAGCGACCCAATTATCCTCCTCTGCATGAGACTCACTGAATACATCCTCAGTACGAGCCAACAGATAAGTCGATTTATAGGCCGGGCCAATTAATTCACCTTGATAGTTGCCTGATATGATGCTGAGCACGTTGATCCCATGCTCATGTCCAGGTCCTGAGGCATCCACTTCCTGATCCACAAAATCAAACTGGGATAGGATATCCGTATCATTAAAAACGGGGTGTTCAGTATTGAAGCCGGTATCAAATACACCTACCAGAACTCCCCTTCCATCATAGCCAAGTCGGTGGAGTTGGGGAATATTCAGCATCTCGTTTTGCCCCTGAGATTGGCCATAGCCAACTACTGAATTTTTGGACAATCTGGAGGTCTGAAATGTTTCATCGATCCGATTTTTGGGAGACCGTGCTACCGGGGAAATGCTGTGAACAAATGGAAAATTCTGAAGATCATTAAGCTGGGTCTCGTCTTCAATCACAACGCTAACAGCATTCAGAAATCTTGAGGTGTGTCTGATTCGATAACTTGCAGACCGCAATTGTGCCAGTTGGGATTCAGAGACAGCAGAGTACCTCGATGTGTTTTCTGATCCACGTTTTGCCAGTCGCTGTTCTGCTCGAGCTGTTAATTGTACAGGTTTAGCAGTTGCGTCCGTTTCCAGAAAAACCCAGTAGGGCTTTTCTCCAGCACTGAGGGCACTGACAAGAAAAAGGAACGGAATGAAACGTTTGAGGAACATCCCATAAAACTACAAGGAGATTGAGGGTAATGAACAGAACTTTTATTCACTTTTCATGATTGCCCGAATTGGCATCAAATGAGTTCCGACTCAATTCTAAGGTGGAGCGGTGTTCAAACTTTACAGTCTCCATTTCAAGTGATTATTCCAACATATTGTGTGAATGTTACTCATTGGAGCATGTTAATTTCAGTTCATTCAAGGGGCAATGGTGTGCATGTCAAAATCATCTCTTGTCACCATAATGTTACACCACTTGAAATTTCGCAATATTTTATTAACAGAAAAAACTCTAAACCTATTTATGCATTGTGTTTATATATATTATAAATAATGATTTAGGGGTGTTTAATTGTGCTGGCATGACCTTTGTGGTATATTAAAGAAATTGTGAGAAGATCAATTTGCCAAATTAAATTGATTCCCTGAACAACAACATCAGGCGAGGAGATAGAGCCGTGTATAAGACCATACATAAATCCATATTTCTTTTGATGATTCCAGGCATTCTTTTTTCCCGGGATATCTCTAGCACCTCCATGCAGAAGCTCTCGGCTGATCTCCAGAGGGTTATTTCCGAGAAGACCACAAAGACCGCAAGGGATATACAGATAATAGACACCCCTTTTTCAAAAGTCCAGACAGTAAAAGGACCATCGCAGGAGGTTTTATATCCTGTTACGATTAGGAGCACAGATATTGAAGCCGTCAAGGCTGCTGGTATTCAAACCAACTCTGACTATCCAGGTTTCTCCACTGCCAGAGTGACTCGTGAGCAATTACTCGAATTGTCTGAACTCGGTGCAGTAACCAGCGTTTTTCAGGGAGATATACTATATCCCCTTAATGATCTAGCAGTAAGTCTTTCCGGGGCTGATCTGGCTCACGATGGATATTTGAACAGTGAGGCCTATGATGGCACGGGTGTCATCATTCTGGTAATTGATACTGGGATTGACTGGACGCACCTTGATTTCCGTGATCCATCTGATACAACCAGTCGCATATTATACATTTGGGATCAGACCTTAGATTCTACTGGAACAGAGGAAACCCCTGCTGGAAGAGGTGGGTCTGACTTTGCTGGCTTACATTATGGGGTTGAATACACAAAAGAAGATATTGATAAAGAGCTTGATGGATCTCCTGAAGGTTTTGTTCGCACCAAGGATACCAATGGTCATGGAACGGTGGTTGCCGGCGCAGCTGCTGGGAATGGCGCTTCAGCGCTCAACGGAAAGTACAAAGGGATGGCTCCCAAGGCCGACATCATTGTAGTAAGAGCCGGGGCAGATAGTTTTGAGGAAAACAATGTTATAGATGCACTTACTTATGCTAAAGAGATTGCTGCAGATCTTGTGAAACCTGTGGTTGTCAATCTTAGTCTAGGCAGCCAGAGCAATGCTCACGATGGCACCAGTACGCTTGATCAAGCAGTAAACAGCTTTACTAGTTTAGGTTTAGCAGCGGGAAGAGTTGCAGTTGTAGCCGCAGGAAATGCAGGGAACGAAGATATTCATGTAACTGGAAATGTCGACGCCGATACAACAGAGAATTTAACTATTACAATACCATCCTATTCTCCCTTTGATGGCATAGTAGACGATGTCTTCCAGCTGGAATTATGGTGGAGTAATGATAGTAGCACTACTGTTATCTTGGATTCACCCAGTCACGCCCGCGTAACACGCACTAGCGCCGGTGGTGACTTTAGTGACCCAGGGGGATTTGTATTAATTGGAACTGATGGTATAGTTGATATGAACAATATAATTACCACTGATCATAGCAATGGGCAGAGGATGACGGAGCTCACTGTCGCAGACTATACTGGAGCAGCTCTTGCGACAGGTACCTGGACATTGGAATTAACCAATAATACGAACACGACCATGACCTATCATGCTTGGTTGTACTACAGTAACATGAAAAAAGAATCCACGGACGAAGAAGTCACGATATCGAATGGAAATCATAATTACACAATTGCTTCACCAGGAACAGCCAGTTCTGCTATCACGGTTGGTGCCTACACAGCTCGTTGGAGGTGGTACTCAAGTCTCTATGACACAACCGTTGGTTTTTCTGGGACAAATCTTAGTGATGATATTGCTTATTTTAGTAGCATTGGTCCTACCCGTGATGGAGCTCAAAAGCCGGATATCTGTGCTCCAGGTCGAGGCCTTATCTCCACGACATCCACTGACAATACACCTGATAGCAAATCAGATTCTGCTAAGACAATTAAAGCCGATAAATATATTCTCACTGAGGGCACAAGCGGTGCGTCTGGTGTGGTCAGCGGTGCTGTGGCACTCCTTTTAAATAAAACTCCTAATATGACAGCAGATCAGGTTAAATCTAAAATAACCTTAAATGCTGACAGGGATACCTATACCGGCGGAGTAGCAAACTATACATGGGGTTCTGGGAAACTCAATATTTTTGAAGCCATGGCCGCAGAAATCAAAACATCTACTACGTTTCATCATGACGTTTATATATATGATTCATGGGATAGCTTGAAGGCTACTTCTATCACTGACACCTATAAGGAAGCCGTGAGATTCACTCCTGCTACCCAAGGAGATGTTTCAGGAGCATTTTTTCATACCCACACAACATTGGGATCCAGTGGGTCAATTTCATTTGAAATTTGGTCAGACTATCAAGGCGGTCCGAGTGTTAAACAAGGTTCCACAGTTACACTTAGTGTAACAGATATAAGTAAAAACTCTTGGAATTATGTGTCTCTGGTAGATGCCGGAGTTCGCGTTTTAGCATTGACAGATTATCATCTTGTCATCGACAATACCTCAGAAGCAAGTTTCTCACTATTAAAGGAAACTGCTATCTCAGGAATTGACAATAGATCCACCGGGTATCATGGGGGACCACTTTGGGGCGCATATACCGATCGAGATTGGCTGATTCGCCCAGTAGTATCAACCAACGAGGAGCCCACTGATTACTCTCTTCCAGTTGAACTGTCTTTTTTCAACGCCGGGACTTATAAAGGTCAAATGGTTCTGAAGTGGGCCACTGAAAGTGAAACAGAGAATCAGGGTTTCAGGATTGATCGTCGCAAGAGCGGCACTGAAGACTGGAAACTCATTGCCGACCATACCAAGGATCCCAAACTTGAGGGTCAGGGTAACTCTACTTCCAGAACCGATTACATCTATTATGACAAAACCGTCAAAACAGGTGTTATGTATGACTATTGCCTCACCGATATCCCTTATACATCTGACTATCAGCCCAATTCCATTGTTCTGGAAGGCATCCAGTTACGCATAGAGAAATTTACACTCCACAAGAACTATCCTAATCCTTTCAATCCAGCCACAACCATTGGCTATGAATTACCAAAGAATTCAGATGTTCAGATTAAAATCATGGATGTGAAGGGTCGCGAGGTTCAATCCTGGAGTCATCAAGCTCAGGATGAGGGCTATCATGAAATGGTCTGGGCCGGTGTGGATCATGCTGGTAAACCTGTGAGCGCTGGACTCTATCTGCTTACCGTTCAGGCTGGGAATAACTTCCAGAGTAGGAAGTTGTTGCTGCTCAAATAACCCGAAATTTTGTGTTAGAATAAGCCGTTGTGTCTTCCTGAGCCTGTCGAAGGACACAACGGCTTATTCTTTGCAGGGCATAAATGTATCCCTCGACGGAGCCTGTGCTGAGTCTAGTCGAAGTACTCGGGATGACGAATCAAGAATTTTGCAAGTTTATGATAGTGGTTTGAGACGGGCAGTGAAATGGCGCAAAACCTTCGCCTGGTATTCAATCTCATACCCCTTGATTTTTCCCCTGTCTTCGAATAATTCAATAATATTCTCAGCCACATATTGCATCTGACTATTGGTATAAACCCGGCGTGGAATCGCTAGCCGAACCAGCTCCAGATCAGGATAAACCGTTTCGCCTGATTCAGGATCGTCGTGGGCAAACATGAGACTACCGATTTCCACAGCCCGAATACCTGCATGAGCATAGAGTGCCACGGTCAGGGCAATGCCAGGAAATTGAGATTGGGGAATATGAGACAAAAAATTCTTCGCATCCAGATAGACCGCATGACCACCTGTTGGTCTTAAAATGGGCACGCCTGCTTCAATGAGACGATCGCCTAGTTCCTCCACTTGAGAAATCCTGTAGGTTAGATAGTCTTCCTGCAGGACTTCTTCCAGTCCTCGGGCAATGGCTTCCAGGTCACGTCCAGCCAGTCCCCCATAGGTTGGGAAGCCTTCAATCAAAACGAGACGATTGGTGATTTGCTGGGCCAACTCATCATCATTGGTGGCAAAGAATCCACCCATGTTCACCAGAGCATCTTTCTTGGCACTCATGGTACAACCGTCAGCATATGAAAACATCTCATTGGCAATTTCCAGGATGCTTTTTTCCTGATACCCAGCTTCCCTGGTCTTGATGAAATAGGCATTCTCTGCAAAACGACAGGCATCAATGTAGAAAGGAATATTGTGTTTGTGGAGCAACTCAGAGGTTTCTCTGATATTGGCCATGGATACGGGTTGACCACCACCGGAATTATTTGTGATGGTGAGCATGCCGATGGGAATTCTCTCTGGACCAACTTCATCAATGAGCTTAGCCAGCTTATCCAAATCAATATTGCCCTTGAAATCAGCAATAGCCTGGGTGTCTTTGGCAATATCCACTACCAGATCAATCGCTACCCCACCATTATATTCAACGTTAGCGCGGGTCGTGTCAAAATGATTGTTGTTTGGAATAACCAGATTCTCTGTGTCCTTGAGAATAGTTGAAAACAAAAGATTCTCAGCAACACGCCCCTGATGTGTGGGGATGACATGCTTGAAACCAAAGATCTCATTAACCTTCTCTTCGAAATGGAAATAATTTTTGCTGCCGGCGTAGGATTCATCACCCTTCATCATGCCGGCCCACTGATTGTCACTCATGGCGCTGGTGCCACTATCCGTGAGTAAATCGATGTAAATTTTTTCAGCAGGGATATTAAAGACATTATATCCAGCATCCTGTATCACAGCGAGCCGTTCCCAGTCGGTAGTCCGGGCAATAGCTTCAATAGTTTTGATCCTAAACGGTTCTGGTGGATACTTCATGATTATTTCCCTTTAAAATTGGTATAGGCTGTTTCTCTACAGCCGAAAATGGATGGGCAAGATGACCTGAAAAGTAACGGGGCGTTCATCGTATTGAGCAGCCACCCAGATGCAGGTATTAATAGCAGTTAATCCTGCCTCATCAAGGTCGGGATAACTGGATTTTAAAAGCTGGATATCTGAGAGGGTCCCATCAGCCTCAATAATGATTGAATACCAGCTTACGCCTGTTCTATTCATTTCACGAGCCATCTCTGGATACTCCAGGATTTGATAGAGGTATTGGTATCCTCCAGATGGTTCCACTCCAGAATCGAGGAGCTTATAGTCTTTTTCCAGAAACTCAGGTGGGAAGGCAGGATATGCTTGTTCCCAATTCGCAAAGCGTTCAGAAAATGTCTCTGTCAATTTCTGGTCTGCTTCAATCTTTTTAAATGCTTCTGGATAGATCCAGGTTGAACTATCACTGATTCCCAACCGATTGTAAACCTCAACCAGATAGGGGTAGGTCTCTGGATAGAGGATGCGTTGATCTGCTTTAATGACGCGTTCCAGATCAATCCTTGCCTGTGCAAGCTGATCTTCCTGTTTAAAAATGATGGCTTTGGCACCGCGGAAGAAATAATAGCTCTCATCAGCATTCGTGGGCTCAGGAATATCAATTCCAGCCAGAGGGTTCTGGGGTGCTATACAATGAGAGAGTAAAATGCTCATAACAAAAACGACAATAAGTTGTGATTTGAATTTTATGATATTCCTATCCTTTCTTGAACTGAATTTGAAAAAATGTGTCGACCCGTTCCCAGAAACCGGGTTCGTGATGACAGTTTGAATGCCCACGTTCTGAGATGAGCCAATAGTCACATTGCCCGGGTCGCGCTGCTTTGTTGAGTTTCTCACCTTGATGAGGGGGTACCACCTTATCATCTTCACCGTGAATAACCAGAAATGAAGCGTCTGCTTTGGCAATATTATTTACTGGGGCGAATTGCTCATATTTCACACCCATTTTAATTTCGATCTGTTTCAGAATGAGCCATCTGAAAAAGGCTGGGATATGGAGTTTCTTAAATTCATGCTGCATCACATCGACGGGATGTGCAGGGGCTCCAACTGTGACTACCGCTTTGATGGCCGGTTCAATGGCAGCGGCATATATGGATCCAGCCCCGCCAATCGAGAGACCAATGACACCCACCTTGTTTTTATCAATATCACGGGTGAGTGCGTATTGTACAGCAGCTTTAACATCTTGACCAAATTTATACATGGAAGCATGGTCATCCTGATCACTGGAACCATGATGACGGGCATCAAAGGCCAGCAGGTTGTAATTGAAGGGGTGGAGATGTTGAATATAGCGGAGCATGCGTCCCAGATTCCGACTCCATCCATGTACCAAGATAAGGATTGGTGCCTGTTTTGAGTCTTCCTCTGCAGGAATCCACCAGCCATAGAGTGTTCTATTGTTTTCAGTCGGGAAGCGAACTTCCTCATATTCCAGACCAAGTTTTTCTGGGGTGTCGCTATGCTTGTTTGGCTTGAGGGCATACATTTTCAAAGTGAAAAACCGAACGAGCAGGATGAGCAAAATGAAGGCAATGATAATGAGGGTTGGAATAGTCATAAGGCTTTTAAACTAAAGTGGTTCCTATTGAAAAGCTAGCTTAGCGTTGCTTGAAAACCAGGGGGCTACGTGCAATTTTTGGGCCTTATCCGCTTTGTCCCAAAAAAGATGTGTGATAAATGGAAACAAAAATCATCTTAAGGCATGTATTACAAGGTCATGAATTTCACAAACACCAGAATTCTACTTAGTCTACTCCTACTTGTTGGCGTGGCTATGGCAGAAACACCTTCACATCAGCTATTGACCTATCCCTTCAGTAATCGCTCAGCCGGCATGGGTGGGGGTCGAGCCGTAGACGCCTCTGGCAATCTTGATATTCAGGGTAATCCGGCCAGTGCCAGTTTTATTCAGGGTTTACAGGGACAGGTTGGATTTGTAAATCATCTTGTGGGGATACAGGGCTTCGCCGGAGGTGGTGTATTGCCTCTTGAGCGACATCGTATCAGTGCCGAATTGATTTATTTTGATTATGGTCTGTTTGACAGAACAGATGTTGTGGGCACCAATCAGGGTACCTTTGGTTATCATGAGCTGGCAGCAGCTCTGGGTTATGCTTTCAAGTTTTCAGAGGGATTCCGTCTGGGCGGACGTGTCGGTCGCTATACCAGAGTGGCTGATGGAAGCACCTTTGGTGACTTTTACTATGATATTGGGGGTATCTATCATAACCAGGATGATTCTCTGACCATCGGTGTTTACCTGGCTTCCGTGGCCCTGGGTGAAAGCGGAGAAACCCTTCCCACCCAATTGCATATTGGCAGCTCAAAAATACTTTCCCATTTACCCCTGCGACTCAATGTTGAAGGTATTTATGGGTTCAACGATCAAATCCGTTTTACTCTGGGAGGTGAAATACTTGTTCACCCGAATTTCAGAGTGCGTCTCGGTGTGAATTCTAATCGCTTTGATCTGCAAACGGGTGTGACAGAATCTGATTTTATTGCCGGAGCGTCTGGTGGTTTTGCTATTGATTGGCAGGGCATGCTCATCGAATCTGCCACACAGAGTTTCGGAGCAGCAGGTTGGGTCAGCCAGATTTCCATTGCGTATCGCCTATAACCAAGGCTTCCTGAGGCTTTTGTCGGTTAATTGTTTCCCTGCGTAGTCACGTTCCACCCAACACTCATAAATATATATGGACACGTAACTGTATGCTGATTTGCCAGCAAAAAGACCCATGCTTTCACTTTATTCATGATTATACTACTTATCTAAGCAAAAGCTGAGTGTGTGATGTGTCACCCTCTCAGATCAAGCAGGGAGTTAGCTTAGAAATGAAAAGTGAGTTATGACTTATTTGTATAGAACCATATTATTCTCAATTCTTCTCGTAAACCTGCTTTACGGTGGAGCCGCTCGCTTTGTTGAAAATGATCTTCTCGTACGTTTTGATGAGGGAATTACACGGGCAGACATTGAAACGATACTTCTGGATGACAATCTGGAGATTGTGAGACAGGTGAGTCGACCACTGAATCTGTGGCTGTTGCGGGTTGATCTTGATAAAAACCAACTTTCCAAAACCCGTCGTCGGGTAGAGAATATTCCTGAAATCAAATATGCGCAGAACAATCACTACTTAAGTCTACGGAATACACCAGATGATCCGATGTATTTACAACAATGGAATTTTCACAACACTGGTTTTAATGTGAATGGCAACCCTTCTGGAATAGAAGACGCTGATATTGATGCTCCAGAAGCCTGGGATATCAGTACTGGAGGGGAGACCGTTTTTGGAAGAAAAATAGTGGCTGCGATTGTGGATGGTGGCTGCGATCTTGATCATATCGATCTACAGGCAAACCTGTGGTCCAATCCCAGAGACACATTAGGCAATCTATTTGATGACGATAGCAATGGATGGGTCGACGATTCATTGGGGTGGAATGCATATGGTCACAATGGAACTATTCCCCAAACAAATATAGATGCTAGCCATGGTACTAACGTTTCTGGGACTGTTGGTGCCCATTCTAATAATACGAATCAAGTAGCTGGCATAAATTGGGATATTCAACTCATGATTGTAGCAGGAGCCAGTAGTACCACGGACATTGCCATGGAAGCATATAGTTATGTTCTGGAACAAAAGCTGGCCTGGTTGAATTCAGGGGGGACAGAAGGCGCTTTCGTGGTGACCGCTAATTCCAGTTTTGGTGAGAATTATGTTCATTGTGATAACATGCCCGTTTGGAATGATATGTATAACGCCATGGGCGATGCGGGTATCCTCAACATCGCAGCAACGGCGAATGTAAGTGTCAATGTGGATGTCTCAGGAGATTTACCCACCACTTGTTCCAGTCCCTATTTGATCACTGTCACCAATTCAAATAAAGATGATCTCAAAGTCAATAGTGCTGGCTATGGAGCAACCTCCATTGATTTAGCCGCACCTGGACATGGTGTTTTGTCAACAAATTATAATAATGGTACATCAACCAAATATGGCACATCCATGTCAGCACCTCACGTGACGGGAGCTGTAGCACTCATGCATGCTGCCGCCAGTCCAATTCTCGCCCAGTATTACGAGGACAGCCCGGCTGAGGCATCACTACTGGCATTCAAATCACTATTATTGTCATCTGTAGACCCCCTGGCCTCTTTAGAGGGGATCACGGTAACGGGTGGCAGATTGAACCTCCACCGGGCCGTAGGCGCAGCCTCTATTTGGCCACTAATAGCAGGTGATATGAATATGGATACATACTTCGATATCCAGGATGTAGACATTTTGATTAATTTGATAATGGGAAACCTTGTCCCTACTCCAGAACTATTGACTGCCGGTGATTTGAACTACGATACTCTGGTCACGGTGCAAGATTTGGTACGACTCGTCAATTTAATACTTCAGTAAAGTTTTAATCCAAAAATATATTTATAAAAAAGCCCACCGATTTTCGGTGGGCTTTTTATCCTGTTTGGATGTAGGATCAGTACAGAAATTTCATAATAAACATGGCTCCGATACCAGCCAATGTTATCAAAAAAGCGCCCATCTGTCTGATAGGTGCCTTGGGATCTTGAAAGACATTCACTTCAAATTCATGATAGCTTGAGGATCCACGGGAATCAGTCACCTCAATGATGAACTTGTTCGCACCGTCATTAGAACCATCAGGTACCCAGGTAATGAGACCTTCTGCCTCATTCATTTCTGCACCATTGGGCAAAAGTATTTTAGTATACGTGATGCCGTCCTCGTTGAGATCCCGGGAAGAGAGCTGATAGCGATACTCGCGATCCATGAGAACCACAGGTGAAGGTGTGGATGTTACCTCAGGCAGGGCGTTCACAAACAGTTGGATACTCTGAACGTTGGTAATGTAGCCATCCGTCACGCTGACCTTGAATTGAGCTTGATTAATCTGGTCAATTTCGGGAGTCCACTTCAGAATGTTGCCATCGACAAGTTGAACCCCATTCGGTGCATCATAGACCTTATAAATTAGTTGTTGATCCGTGTTCAGATCGAGGGCTTTGATTTCATAAATATATTCTTGACTTGCAATAGCCATGGTATCCGCCTTCGACACGATGACGGGGGGAGCATTGGCATAGACGGCAAATTTGTAAGTATCTGAGCTATACTTGTCAGAGACTTTTACAAAAATCTCATTCCAACCTTTTTGATTTTTCGTTGGCGTCCACTGGATTTGGCCAGCGGGAGAAATTTTCATGCCCTTGGGGGCAGTTAAAAACGCATAGCTTAATTTTTGGTCTTTATTCAGGTCGGTAACGGGTAGTGACGTTGTGTAAGGTCTGGCTACCGTTGCCAACGTGTCAGCAACACTACCCAGTACGGGTGCACCATTTACATACACGGTCACTCTTTGTAGATCATCTCTGAGACCATCCGATACGGAAATAGTGAAGGTCTGTTTACCCAGCTCGGCTTCAGTGGGTGTCCAGGTGATATGACCGCGACGACTGATGGTCAAATTCGGAATACTGCTTTCTGATAGCAGAAAACTAATATCCTGATTGTTGTTGGGGTCATTGACCTCCACCTTGTAATTCCAGGGCTTGCCTACAGGTACGTGCTCTTCATATTTGGATATGATCACAGGTGGCGTGTTGACAAAGATGGTGAATGAATCCAGCATGGTGGACATATCATCCGTCAGTTCAAATAGGATATCATGAAAACCTGTTTGTTGAGTTTCGGGTGTCCAGGTGATTCTTCCAGAAGATTCCAGAATCAAACTCCTAGGAGTCCGTAGTGGGATAAGACGTGCGCTGTTATTACTATTCTTATCCTGAATGTTGACCTGTCCAATATAGGGTTCATTGATAAACGCTACGGGACTTGGCTTTTCAAGGATAAGCGGCAAGATATTGACATACAGGGTGAATTTTTGCAGAACGCGTTCAAAACCATCGCTGACACTCAAGGTGACGTATTGTGAATCCAGTTGCGTATCACTGGGTAGCCAGCGCACGAGACCTTCTTCATCAACCTGCATACCAGCAGGTGCAGATATGAGTTCGAATTCAAAATATTGTTCTTCGTTCAAATCTTCCAATTGAACCTGGTAAAGGTATTGTTGCCCGGTCTGTGCCAGAGGAGGTGGTGTGGAGAAAAGTTCAGGTATATGATTGACATACAGGGTGAATGTCGTATCCAGCTGTTGACCAAATGAATAGGAAATCTGATGATACCCTAATTGGTCTTCACCAGGGTTCCATCTCAAAATGAAATCCTTACCTAAACGCATACCTACAGGGTAGGTTTTGAATTTGACATAAGCCTGGCCTGGATCAATCTCATCCTGACGAGGAATCGTATGGACAAAGCTTTCGCCAGCATGGAGAATGACATCCGGTGTTTTGGGTTTTCTGCGGATTTCTGGTGGGGCAGGAGCTTCTTCAATCTGCTCAGAACCAGGTTCATCAGAGGTCAGGACAGCAGACTCTTCTATGGCCGACAAGGCTTCTATCACTTCTTCTGGCTCATCAATGGCTTCCACCACATCCTGCTCATTGGGAGCAATGGCCATGAATTGGTAAGGTCCGGATTTTTCCAGCAGAAGACCATCATGGAAAGGCAGGGCGTTGGATGCATAGACTTCTTCATCAAACAGGGGTACGAAGCTTTCAAAGCTGCCCTTTTGGTTTTTCTGCTCCAAATAATGGACTTGATCACCGGTACGGATCAGACATTCTGCCAATCCATCACCGTCTAGTTCACTAAATAAAAGTTGGTTGACAGAACCACCACATGAATGCCAGACCTTGGTATCATTGGATAAGCCATATTGGTAGACATAACCTTTTGAGCTACCGAGGTAAATTTTTTCAGTGCCTGAACCATCCAGGTCAGCAGTAGCAATCCCCATTGCTCGCACAATTTCTCCAGCGCCAGATTCCAGTTTCACATCAGTAAGGTCCTGGGTGGTGTAACGATCCTCACCTGATGAGGAGATACTGGCAACACTCAATTTGCTACCACGTTTTTGGAAAAGGACAATATCCTCTTTTTGATTTTGATCCACATCATTAATAGCGACCAGGATAGAGGATGGGACTCGGGCCATTTCTTTGGGTAAACCGGCATATTCAATCTGGATATTCGAGGAACTAAGATCACCCTTAAATTCAACAATTAATAGGTTTGCCTGGGGTGCACTCAATGAAAAAATTAGTTCGGTGAGTCCGTCATTATCGATATCCCCAGCCTTAATCTGCGTGGGACGGGCATAGAGCCCATTGTCTGGTGTCCAACCCCATTGAAAGGTAGGCGCATAGTCAAAATCTTTCCCGGACCATTCAAAGCCATACACCCAGGGAGCACTGTTTCCTGCCGTGGCAGAAATCAATTTGGTAATGGCAACAAATTCAGGTCGACCATTCAAATTCAGGTCAGTCAAGGTGAAATCAGCCCATTCACCTACCAGATTTTCAGGCAGGGCGAAACGCCAGGTAATCTCAAAATTTCCATCAGGTGTCATTTCAAATGCAATGAGCTCTGAGCCATTGCTTCCAGAGTTTCGAATGGCACCAAAATCATTGTTGCCATTGTGGTCGAGGTCACCCAAATCTTTCAAATGGGTGATATCGCGGAGATCATCGGCACCCCAAAGGCTGCTCGCCATCAGAATGACCAGGAAGGGAACTAACCAGATATGACGTACTGCTACATGGCTAAAAAAATGTTTGCTCATCATGGGAACCCATTTCTTTACGATTAAAACTTTTGAATCCTACTCCAAACTTTTAATCAATTTATGGGGCTAAGCCACTGTATGCAATATAAATTTAGCCTGACACTTAAAGTAAATTCTTAAAAGACTTGTGTAAAAAAATGAGAGATGGTATATTGCGTCAACTACTTGTTTTGAGTTGAAATGAATGACAATTTGTCAGGTGACACTTTCTATACGTTACAGATATATTAAGAAACCTGCAATCGACTGATATGATCAGGGAGGAATTTTGAGAATGAAACCATGGTTAAGCATCTTCTTGTCTACTGTCTTGGTTACTGGCTCGGTTCAGGCACAATTTGCCGAAGGTCAAACCGTTCTGCATGGTGCCATTGGTCCAGCCTTTTCATATATGATTTCACTCGAATTGGATCAAACCGCATTTGGTTTGTTGAGTAATTTTACGACTGACTTTGATATTTCCGATGCTGCTGAGGTAACCGGAATCAATAGCAATGGTATGGTCGTGACCGGTTTTGAGGGCTTTGGTGAAGTTACTCCTCACTGGACAATCGGTATGTATGCCGGACAAGGCGAATACATTGCCTCTGCCCAGGATGCTTTGGATGTTGACTATACCGTAAATTTTGTACTAAGTAGTGTTGGTGTGACTGCGGAGTTCAACACGCACTCCCGCTCGAGACTCAAATTATTGGGTGGCTCACTATTTGGTCTTGGCCAGGCATCTCTGGTGGCCAGTTCATCACCAGGCAACGAAAGTTGGGATGATATTACTTCAGGTAACGCTCCCCGTAAGGCCTTCGAGTTGTCCGCCTGGACACCCGTAATCCAGCCTTATCTGGGCATGCGCTTTGACATTTCACGCTCCATGGGTTTTAAAGCCATCGCGGGTTGGAATGAACAGGTTGCAGCAGCTGGTAGTTGGAAACTTTACCACAATAAAACAATACCGGATTCGCCAGAAGTGGCTTTGCGAGCACTTTTCTTCCGATTCCAGCTCTACGTTATCCTTTGACCGGCGCATGGGAACGCTTAGCTCCCCAGGGTTCTCATTAAAGATTTCGATCCTCCATAACGTTATTGAATTGTGTATTATTATGGCGTAACATTCAAATGGGTGCTTTTATCAAATCAATGTCGCCGTTATTTTGCACGCCGTTATTAAAAACAGGAACCTTGGAAGAAAACAAGGATTAGCATATAGTTATGAAGACCTTAAAACACATTACCGTTGTCTCCCTCGTCCTCCTTGGCGTTTTTGCATTGACGCCCTCAGGACAGACTCTGTTTGCCCAGGGAAGCGACTTTTACGATAAATGGCGAGATTTCCAGGACATGGTCAAAATTATCAACACCAACTACGTTGAAGATGTTGACTGGGACAAAACCATGATTGGGGCCCAAAACGGTCTTATGGAGGCCCTTGATCCTCATTCGGTTTACATCGGTGCTGACCGTATGGATCAGATCAATGAGAGCTTTCGCGGAAATTTTGAAGGCATTGGTATCGAGTTTGATATTATCGATGACTATATCACGGTTATCACACCCATTGTTGGATCGCCATCAGATGGATTACTCTATCCCGGAGATCAAATTGTCAAAATTGATGAAGCTTCAGCCTATAAGATTACCAGGGATGATGTTTTTGATAGACTGCGCGGTCCCAAGGGCTCAAGAGTTGACCTGGAAATAGCCCGTCTGGGTGAGACTGAATTGATTCCAGTCACTATTTTCCGCGATAAAATTCCGATTTATAGTGTTCTAGCAAAATTCGTAATGGATGATAGTACTGGCTACATTCTACTAAATCGTTTTTCATCAACCACCTCAAATGAAGTCATCACAGCAATTTCTGAGTTGCAGGATCAGGGTATGAAGCGCCTGATTATTGACTTAAGAAACAATAGTGGTGGTTATATGGATGAGGTTGTCAAGATTGTTGACCACATCCTGCCTGGCGGTGAGAAGATTCTTTCCACCAAAGGTCGTCTTAAAAATGCCAATGAGGAAATGTATTCCAAGCACAAACCTACTTTTTACAAACAGCCAATTATTGCCATGATCAATCGTGGGTCTGCCTCTGCCAGCGAAATTCTGGCAGGAGCCCTACAAGATCTTGATCGGGGAATAGTAGTTGGAGAAACCAGCTTTGGAAAAGGTTTGGTTCAGCGTCAATATCCACTTCGGGATGGATCAGCTGTGCGGGTTACGGTTGCCCGGTACTATACTCCCAGTGGTCGTTTGATTCAGCGTGAGTATGAAAATGGTGAAGCCCAGGATTACTATTCTAAGCTGTATGATAAGGATTATGGAAAAGACACCACTGACCTGGAGGAAAAACCGGTCTATCAAACAAAGATGGGTCGTACGGTCTATGGAGGAGGAGGTATCACACCTGATATTGCTCTTGCAGATCCTACGACAATTTCCCGCGATCTGGCCAAGCTCAGGCGTCATGACATTCGCTTTTTCTTCAAGATCGCATCTGATTATGCAGCAGACCATCCTGAATTAGCCAGGGATTGGGACAAATTTTTTAAGAGTTACACTGTGGAAGAATCTCTCATGAATGAAGTTTATGAGAAGATTTTAGCCATCGAAGAACTCGAGCTTGACGAGGAAAAAATCCGCGAGGATGATGAAACGATACGTTATTACATTAAAAGTGAGCTTGCAGCAAAACTCTGGGGTCGCAACGAGCAATATCAAGTGAGGACTAAAATGGATAATCAAATCCAGGAAGCCCGTCAACACTTTAAAAAAGCCCGTGAAATTGCAGAAGCTGCAGATTATTTATAAAGAGGGCTCAGATTGCCTAGAAACTCTGGGACTGGGCGGGAAATTGATTGACTTTAGAGGCGTATGAAACTATGATTATGCGCTTGGTCAGATCAAGTTAAAATTATACAAGATTAGGAGGTAATACCGGATGGTTCAGTGGTTTTATAATGGTGGGCCCTTTATGTGGCCGATTCTCGGGGTTTTTATTTTTGGACTGGTTTTTGTGGTTGAACGTTTAATCAGCTTAATGAAAACAACATTGCAGACCAAATCGTTCTTAAAACAAATTGATGTAACTTTAAAAGAACAGGGTGTTGAAGCAGCGATGGAAGTCTGTCGCACAACTCCTGGTTCAGTACCTGCGATTTATCTTGCCGGTCTTTCCAGAGCAGATCGTGGTACTCTTGCCGTTGAAAAAGCAATTGAAAGTGCTGGCTCAATCGAAATGTCATTCCTTGAGAATAACATGATCTGGTTGTCTACAGTGGTTTCACTGGCACCTATGCTTGGATTTACCGGAACTGTTTTCGGTATGGTTAAGGCTTTTGACTCAATCGCGGCTGCCAATGATATCCAGCCAGCCCTCGTTGCTGTGGGTATCTCCATGGCCTTGTTGACCACTCTCTTTGGCTTGGTTGTAGCTATGATTATTCAGTTTGCTCAGAATGTTTTCACATTCATGATTGATAAATTGATCATCAAAATGGAAGAATCTTCCCTGGGTCTTATCGACACGATCGAAAACCTAGAGAAGAAATAATAACACCATAACCGGGGTTAGCTGATATATGCTAGTAAAGAAAAGAAGAAAAAATAGTGGCGGTGAAATTCCCACAGCATCCCTCCCGGATATTGTGTTTATGCTGCTGCTCTTTTTCCTGGTGACCACAACCATTGACATGGATAAAGGTCTGGGTATGGTGCTTCCGGAAAAAGGCAATACAACAGAAGTGAATCCCAAGAATATTACAAATATTTTGGTGAATGCCTCTGGTAAGATTGCAGTCGGTCACGAAGGAGACGTTCAGATTATCGATGTTCGTGAGCTGAAGCATTTTGCAAAGAGATCCCTGGCAACCAATGATAAGATGATTTTTTCTGTTAAAACTGACTCACGCAGCAAGTACAAGGACTACATTCAGGTTATTGACCAGCTTAAGCAGGCCAGCGCTACACGTATTTCTATTGCTGACCCGGAGAGTTAATCATGCGTTTAAAAAGAAAACTGAAAACTGAAGCCGGGATTCCAACATCCTCGCTTCCTGATATCATCTTCATGTTGTTGATTTTCTTCATGGTGGTTACGGTTCTGCGAGAGTTTCAGGGTCTTAAATTGATTCTTCCTGAAGCCAAAAAGATCGCCAAGCTGGAAGGTAATAAACACGTTTCCCATATCTGGGCTACGTCTGAAGGTACTATTTCCATTGATGATCAGATTGTTACCATTGGTAAAATACGTACCATTATGTATGATAAGGTTGTAGCTGATCCTCAGATGACTGCCTCTTTGAAGGCTGACAGACAGACTGAGATGGAGATTATTACAGATATACATCAGGAACTTAGAGAAGCCAATGCGCTAAAACTTAACTATTCAGCCAAACCGAGGGAGTAGGATTATGATAGAACAACAATATCCACATATCTCGGTCAAACTGCAGCACAGGAAGTATCTTGAAATTGGTGCTATTGTCGTGCTGTTGCTGTTTACCATAGTTCTCTATGCAATTCCAAAGTTCGAAACGGAAGAGCTTCAAGAGCAGGCTTATGTGGCACCTATCGAGAATATTGAGATTCCACCTGAGACTCAACAGTTCGATAAGCCACCACCACCAGCACGTCCTTCCATTCCAATTGAATCTGAAAATGAGGAAATCGATGAAGATTTCACCATTGAAGAAACCGATCTGGAAGACTTTGAAATTTTGGACGAACCACCACCACCACCTGAAAGCAACGTGATCTTCATCGCCTATGATGAACCACCAGAGCCTATGGGTGGTTATTTAGCCATTCAAAAGGCGGTTGTCTATCCAGAAATCGCCCGTGAAGCGGGTATTGAAGGAACCGTCATTGTTCAGGCTACCATTGGTAAAGATGGTCGGGTGAAAGAAACCATCATTCTGAAAGGTATTCCTAAGACGGGTCTTGATGAGGCTGCCATGGATGCCATTAAAACCATCAAATGGAAACCAGCTTATCAACGTGATAAACCGGTAACGGTTAGAATATCAGTTCCTGTAGTCTTCCGTCTTAAAAACGGTTAATAACCTACATCAAAGTATTACCCTAAGGCCGGATTTATTCCGGTCTTTTTTTGTTCCTCTTCCATGCATGGGAAAAAGAATACCACGTTCTCACAGCTCTAGAATCAAGAACAAATAAATAGCAATTGTGCCGGCAAATATAATAACGACAACAAGTTAATTACCTCAAATTCATGCTTGATATTACACGAATCCCAACACTACATTACTCATGGGTCGATAATTCGACTCATTGTTCGAAAATGTTTAATAAATAGTGATAAAGGGGCGAAAGGAGGACCTGGCAGGACACGAAATAAACTTTAACTATCTGGAGGTGAAAGATGTTGACACAGTATCCATGGGTATCGGTAAAAAATCAAGAACGCAAACATATTGAAATTGGAGCAATAGTCACGCTTCTGGCCGCCATTATTTCCTTTTATAGTATCCCCGATTTTGGTAACGACGTGATCATAGAAAAACCCTATTTACCTCATGAGGTTGAAATAATTAATATCCCCGCGACCGTTCAGCCGCCAGAGATAGCCGAACCCCTCAGACCCACACTTCCCATCGAATCGGAGAACGAGGATATTGATGTGGACGTGGAGACAATCATCTTTGGAGATACTGAATTTGCTTATCTTGAGGCAGCACCACCCATCTATATCCCCACTATTCCTTTCTGGAAAGCAGAAGTGAAACCTGAACCCATCGGTGGGAACCAGGCGATCATGCGCAATGTTGTTTATCCTCGCATCGCTATTGAGGCACGTCAGGAAGGTCGAGTCACAGTGGAAGCCTTGATTGGAATTGATGGGATAGTTAAAGAAGTGACGGTTTTAAAGGGAATGCCCGGCACGGGTCTGGATGAGGCAGCCATGGCAGCAGTTTTTAAAACCCCTTTCAGCCCGGCCTATCAAAGAGATAAACCAGTACAGGTCAAAATGTCAATTCCTATTATTTTTAGACTGAAGTAACGGCGAAATATCAGGTATATAGAAAAGCAGTCGGTTGGTCCGACTGCTTTTTTATTTAGAGGGAACCTACAGCTTCGTGTCATTTAAATATTTCATACCTTAACTCGACTACTCCAACTGCGAAAACGATGAGGCATATGATCCAGAGTACACTATGTGCTAGAAACCCCAATTGCAGGGGGAGGAAAGCCAGCCAGATCAGCAGTGCAAATCCACCGCAAAGGCTAATGGCAATAGCACCGGCAATTCCAAGACCTCGCATGTTCCACTTCTCAGAATACACCTCAAGGACCAGGGCCAATCCAATACCAAAGATGACAGCACCAAGAATGGATGAATAGAAATAAGTATTCACTTCAGGTAATCCCAGAAAGGCCAGTATTCCGAACGGGAGCAGCAGGAGCAGTACTCCCAGCAATAAATTTACTGCAGCATCAATGGCTAATTATGTTCTCATTGTCTGTTCTCCTTCAGACAATATGTTTCAAAACATCGTGTTATTGTGCTTTGATTCGGTAGGTACCACCTGCATCACATCCCAATGCTCGACAATTTTCCCATTCTCATCCAGGCGGAAGATGTCAATTGTGGCATATTGTTGGTCGCCAGGCCACTCCTGACGACAATGAACCACAACCATATCATTTTCTGCAACAACGCGTTCGAAGAAAATCTGCTTGCCGGGCCATTCCTTCCCCATTGTCTCAAAATACTGAATGAAGGGCTCCTTGCCGTCAGCCACGATGGGATTGTGCTGGATGTATTCTTCCCCGACAAACTGATTTACAGCCTGTCTTGGTTTGCAGTCGTTGAATGCCATAGAGTAAAAGGTCAGGACACTCTTTTTGTTTCTCTCAAGAAGTTCATTCATATCATTTATTCCTCTTTTTACATAAGATTTCATATTCAACAATTTCCAGATCCTTGAATAAAGTTAATTTTTATCGAACTGAGTCTAACTGGGTTGTAGAGTAAAACAAAGAATTCATGAAAGCATATAAGACTAAAACAGTCATGGTTTTAAGGGCGATTTATTTTAACCTTCAGGAAATTAAATGATTAAGAGGTGGAAGTATGCGCGAGATAAGAAGCGAAATAGAAATAAATGCGCCCCTGACTGAGGTTTGGGCTATTCTCATGGATTTTGGCAAATGGTCGGACTGGAACCCCACAGTCAATCAGATCAACGGTACTGCCACCCTGGGTTCTAAGTTAGGTATCACGATGGCTGGTCCCGAAGGCAAGGATGGTCAAAAATATTCTGCCGAAATCACCACCTTCGAAGCTCCCCGCTCATTTCGCTGGCGTGCTGTGATGATGGCTGGTTTTCTTATGACCAATAATAGAAGCTTTAAGCTGGAACCAGCTGGTGAAGGTACCAAGCTGGTGAACACCGAACACTTTTCAGGTCTCTTTGTCTCCCTTTTCTGGAGTAAACCGGAGAGTTTTGTGCCGGATTCGCTGAAATCAATGAACGAGGCTCTTAAAGCCAAAGCCGAACAGACTTAGTTCACTTCGATCAACTATTAAAACCGGGAATATCTGCCTTTTCATGATGGAGGGGAATCCCATTGTCGTAATCAATGCGTTGGGGTTCATCCTGCATGAGTCCCGGGAATTGCTTATAAAGACTTGTGGCAAAAAGATGATCCAAATGCTCATTACTCTCAGGGCTCCAGCCCATGACCCGTTCCCAGATCTCAGCTGATTCCATACAGAAATAGATAAACAGGTCATCACCCCCGTAATAACGCAATGAATTATAAACAGTCCGATACATCTCAAGGCGCAATGGTTTGGGATAGCGCATCTTGCCATCCATCCCCCGGATCAATTCAGCAAACATGATCTTGGATTTGGGGAATTTCTCAAGAACCTTTTCTTTCATCTCGGGAGGAAAACGCAGGGACCCAATGGATATCCAGGCCACATTTTTGGGATCAACCACTTCAAACAGTTGACGGATCAAATCAGGATAACTCTGCTTCCACTCCCCATGAAAGAGCAGGGGATCAAAATGAAACCCAATCTTATAGCCCTTTTCCTGAACGAATCGCATGGCTTCAAGACGTTCATTTAATGAAGCCGCCTTGTGTTCTTCAGCATCAATGATCACCTGGGGGTTGACTGACCAGGAAATCACAGTATGACCCTTATGATCCAATTCCAATAAGTTTTCAATGCGGTTGGATTTAGTTTTCAACTCAAGCAGTACATTGGGTAATTCTGCAAAGTATCCCACAATATCTTTGGAGTATTCTGAAGAGGAGTCAAAAGCCAGACTGTCCGATAATTCACCCGTTCCTATTCGGAAGAACCGCTTGGGCTGGGTGGCAATTTTGTCCTTCACTTCAGTCAACAGTTTTTCAGTATTGGCGTATACTGTAGTGACTGGGTTGTTTAGATAGAATTGAAGAATGCAATAGGTGCAATCAATGGGACAATTGCTGGTTTGATTGATAACATGATAGTTACAGCAACGGTAAGCCCGGTCGGTTCCAGGACACTGCTTGACAGTATGACCCTGTTTCTCGGTGAGCAGAATCTCTCGCTTCGCAGGGGTCGCTTCCTGTTTGAACATGGCTTCTTTGTCGGCTTCAGTAATATTCTGTTGAACAACTTTTGCCTGGGGATTGTTTTTTATATATCGCTGGACTAATTCCTGATCAGCAACTTTCTGATCAACAATAATCCGAGTAATTTTCGGTTCTTTCATAAGACCTTATATATGTTTGAAGATGTTTTTAAATGCAGGTGATTTCAGCTTTTCCAGAGATTGCTCCAGATCTTTTTCGTCCTTGGCATGGAAGGCAATCTGGACACCCTGTTGTTCAAAATAGGGATCCCATTTTATCTTCATGGAATCAGGAAGTTGAGCTGCTTCAAGGGTTTCGTTGAGATCTACACCAGCTTGATTCAGGGAGGGGAAGCGGGCCTGGTTGATTTTCTCTCGAATCTCAAGAACAGCCTGACGATTGTCTTCATATTGAGTATCCGCCATTTCCCAGAGACCCATCTCCTCGGCTTTGGTCTTGAAGTCGACGTCGTCGTTCTTGCTCATTTCCCAGACATTCTGGATAATCTCAGCCGTCATATTGATGCCAATTTTCAAGTTGGCTATAAAACGCTCGACCCATTCTAGATGTTTCTCCGCCCGTTGAAAGATCAGGGCGCGTTTAAGACTCAGACCTTTATCAATGATAAAGGTCTGTAGTGAAGGAGGCAATTTTAACAGAAACAGCACTTGATCGATGAGCTTCTCCCGCGGTGCTAACTCAAGGGCAGGGAAAATCTGCTCGGCCAGAATGGAACGTGGAACCCCTAGATCAATGGCTGCTCGGGTAAGCAATGCTTTGTCCATGAGATTCATAGGACTGTAATACTCGATGACCAGTTGGATCAATTCCAGAGTACTCTCCGTATCCTGTATGAGATAGACCGGGACGGTAGGTTTACCTGCTTCCTGATCTGCCTCAAAGCGATGGATATCTCCTACAATCTTTATGTAGGAGGGTGATTGATAAGCGAGAATAGGTCTGGATAGATTTCCACGACCTACTTTATCCCGCAGATAGGGTAGGGCAGCAAAGCTTGAATGTATAGTGGGACCGACAGTTGTCAGTTCTTTAACAGTTATTTTCATACAGGCAATATGTCTCGGATTAAATCAATTCAAACAATATTTAGACGCATTCTTTTCACAACGAATTCAACGAAATTTACGAACTATTTTTAAGCTTGATCAAAGTCGAGCTCGTAAGCTGTAACTATAAAATAACATTCGTGATCTTCGTCCTATTCGTTGTAAAGATCAAACCACCCACTAGTCGGATCGATTATTTCACAACAAATTCAACGAAATTTGCGAACTATTAATGAACTTAATTGAACTCGAACTCGAACTCGAACTCGCAAGCGCCTGTCATAATAAAACTATTCGTGTTCTTCGTCTAGTTCGTTGTAAAAAACAGACAACTTCATTTTTCATGAAAACTTAAAGCATCCAGATATTTCTTAATCGTCAGCTTTCTTTCTGGCTAAAGAGAGACCACCAAATCCACTGATGATAGCCATGTAAAATCCGAAATCATACCACCAACCCGTATTGTTGGGGTCATATACACGGGTGTGGTCATTAAAAAAGCCCACGATCAATGAAAGGGGAGCGACCCAGCCGTGCCAGACACCCTTGAAAAAACCAGAGGGGGATTGCCCCATATTGGATTCTGGATTGGGCATGCAGGATGTAAATGCTATAAGAACCAGCAGCGTGAGGATGGTGAAAAGGATTCGTTGGTAAGTTTTCATGATGATCTCCTTATCTATAAGGTCTCAAAAAGCCCTTTGGCTTTATTTTTACGAACATTGTCAAAATCAAAATATTGACCGTTCATGGCGATATATATCCCATGCTTCAAGGTCTGGACATAGGCCAGGGCAGCACCCATGTTGAAGAGTCCATCAGAACTGCCAAAGACAATGGGAATCATGGCGCCGGTGAGAATAATCGTTTTGTCCTTGATATGTTCAGCCAGATAGTGAGCCGTATCAACCATGGTATCTGTACCATGAGTTATGACAATACGGTCCGATTTACTCTTCTGACAGTGAGTCAGAATGATGCTACGATCTTCTTCCGTCATTTCCAGGCTATCTATCATCATAAGACTACGAATATTCACATCGAGTTGGGAGCGACCCTGCTCCAGCATTTGCTTGAGATGGGTATCTCTAAAGTATAATTCTCCATTCAGCTCGTTGTATTCTTTGTCAAAGGTGCCCCCGGTAATGAAGATCTGTATTTGCATCTCGTTTGTTCTCCTGAACTCTGGTTTCACTTCCACATTCTGTGGAAGGTAACATGGCCGGAAAGTACATGCGAGGGATGCATCGATTAACAAAAAAAGAGCAGGATTAAAGGATAAAATTGCTTAGAATAAGAATCGTTTCAACAAAGGAGTTTTCATGCTGGAAAAAACGGGCCGACGCTGGCCGCGGGTCATCCATATCGTCTTTATTGCCTCTCTTCTGAGTGGTCTGACATCCATCCTGACCATCAATGCAATTCCTGGTCTTGATACACGTCAACTCTTTATCGCTAATTATTCGATATACACGCTTTTTAATGTTGTGGTAACCTGGTCTTTTTATGGTGTTGTGGCGACAGGTCTGGTTTACTCTGTTTTTACCCATTGGGGTTTCACCAAACATTGGTGGATCATCGGTAAATGGACAGGAACTGTGGTTCTATTCGCCCTGGTCTGGATCTGGCTGGGACCTGCCATCAATGGGATGGTAGCACTCTCAGATATTGGAATGAAGGAAGCGTCTGTCCCCCACACCTATACTAAATTTCACAACACCTGGACACCGGTAATAGCGGTGGCATTGCTGATCATGTTCACCTTGATTGCTATTATCATTTTCAGACCATGGGGGCCAAGAGATCAAAAATACAAAATGCGTCGGGGAATAGTTTTGACTTTGACGGGCATAGGTGTGGTTCTGGGAGTGGGTTTGGGATTATTGGGTCATTTCGATCTTGAGTTCTACAGAAACATGGAGATCGGGAGTCCGGATTTATCTCAGGTTCCTGATGGTATTCACCGTGGATCAGTGAGTTACTCAGGGCTTGAATACGCTGTGGCTGTAAATGTTGTGGACGCCAGGATTGAGGGCCACGGTGTGATTCAGAATCGAGATAGTGATTATGCCCGTTTTGCTGAAGGAATAATTCCTCGAGTGATTGCAAAACAATCACCTGATGTGGATGGTATTATAGGAGCCACCACCACAAGTAAATGTTTGATGAAGGCAGTTGAGACTGCCCCGGAAGGAACAATGAAGTGAATGTAGATAAACGCGTTATCCGCAAATTTGAGAAGAAAACCTGGAGCGAAGTAAAATCCAAGAATTCCTGGCAGGTATTCCGCATTATGGCTGAATTTGTTGAAGGCTTTGATGCGCTCACACAAGTCGGTCCATCTGTTACGGTTTTTGGCTCGGCGCGTACCAAGCCTGATGATCCTTATTATGAGATTGCCTATGACCTTGGAAAACTTCTAGCCCATGAAGGACTCAGTGTGATCACAGGCGGCGGTCCCGGTGTCATGGAAGCCACGAATAAGGGCGCCAAGGAGGCTGGCGGTGCTTCAGCAGGTGTTGGTATAGAGTTGCCCTTTGAAGCCTCAAATAACGCCTATATTGACTCAGATAAGAACATCACCTTCCGCTACTTCTTTGTGCGGAAACTCATGTTTCTAAAATATTCCCAGGCTTTTGTCGCTTTTCCTGGAGGATTGGGTACTCTGGATGAATTGTTTGAATCATTGACCCTCTCCCAAACAGGTAAAACCCCTAAATTTCCCATCATTCTGGTGGGTAGGGACTATTGGTCAGGCCTGGTGGATTGGCTTCAGAATAGAGCGTTGGCCCAGGGGTATATCAATGCTGACGATCTCGAACTCTTCCGCGTTGTGGATTCAGCCGAAGAGGTCATGGATTCCATTACCGGTTTCTTTGCCAAGTTTCGCAAGGAGATGGTGCCGAATTTTTAGTTAGATGAGTTAATGGGTTTATGAGTTTATGGGTTTATGAGTTTATGAGTTTATGAGTTTATGGGTTTATGGGTTTATGGGTTTATGGGTTTATGAGTTTATGGGTTTATGGGTTTATGGGTTTATGGGTTTATGGGTTTGGATGTAATACCCGGACACTGAGCTCGCCTGGCAGGCCGAAGCTTTGAAGCGTAGGCTGCTCGAAGTGCCCGGCTTTCATGCTCATACTATCCACCACATTGGATATTTCGATCGGTCTACGTTCAGCGAACTATGACCCGACAAGCAAGCTCAATGTTCAGTTCCAACCTGTTCGCTCTCTTTCTCGCAATGACAGTGAGGGCTAATCTTACACAGTTTTCGCGAGTCCGGTAGGACGTGGCGATCTCGGTTTATACGATATCCAAGGATTCGGAGATTGCTCACCTTCTGCAAGTAGCATCCTACGGCAGAAAGGCTTCGTCCCTCGACTCCGCTCGGGATGACACGAGCGAAGTGTCCTAGCAATGACTTAAAGAATATTGTTGTTTGGAAAAGCTATAAAAGACTTTGCGCCCTCTGCGTTCTCAGCGGTTAGTGCTTTTTTGAATCAGCTGAGCTTCTGCTTTAGTTTGGTGACGTAGCGTCGGCTCATGACGTAGGGTTCTTCGATACCCTTCATGTAAACACGGTATGAATTGTTAAACCACTCTTCAAGTCGATCCACAAACTCCATATTGACAATGGTCGTGCGATGAATGCGATTGAAAAAAGTATGGGGCAGGCGAGTTTCCCATTCTGCCATGGATTTATGTACCAGCACTTTCTTTTTATTGGTACACAAGACCTCAGAATAGTCCCCTGCTGATGTAATACAGATGATGGTCGAGATTTTCAGGAAGCCCAGGCTGGTATCCAGCTTGAGGAGCAGTCGGTCATGATATTCCAACTCTCTCAAATCATCTTCCGTTATATCCGGGATCAACTCAAGTCGTTCAATGGATTGCAGAAGACGGTCTTCACTGACTGGTTTCAGTAAATAGTCCAATGCATTGACTTCAAAAGCTCGCAGGGCAAACTCATCAAAAGCAGTGACAAAAATGACCCGCACATCAGAACTGATTTGTTCAAGGACATCAAAGCCATCCATGCCAGGCATCTGTATATCCAGAAAAACCAGATCTGGCTCCAATTCTTTGATCATATCAAGGGCATCCTGTCCATTTGCGGCTTCACCCAGAACTTCAATGTTTTTGTGATTTTTCAGGAGTAGACGCAAATCATTGCGCGCGAGACGTTCATCATCCACCACAATGGCACGATAAATCTTAGACATGATTTCCCTCAATGTCGCGTGAAATTGAAATTTTGATGACAACACAGCCATCTTCCTCTGTGGTCGTCAGGTTGTATTTGCCAGGGAATCTATTTTCAAGACGTTCCCTGACATTCTTCAGACCTGTGCCTGTACCCGGAGGACGACCTCTTCCGTCGGCATCATCAGATAACCAGGTCCCGCTATTTCTTACAAAGATGGATAACTGGCTATCCTTGACTTTCGCTTGAATTTTAATCTTGAGGGGCATACTGGAGGTTTTCATGCCGTACTTCACGGCATTTTCCACCAGGGGATGGACCAGGAAGCTGGGAATGGGATATTCCTCAGCAAGGGGATCGATCTCGAAACTGACCTGGAGATTTTCCTCGTAGCGTTTCTCTTCAATGGCAAAGTAGTGTTGGATGGCAGTGATTTCTTCACTGAAGGGCACATCCCCATTGTTTTTGCTTACAAGGGAATAACGCAGGAGCTCGGCGAGTTCCGTCACCATATCCCGGGCTTTCGACTGGTCTTCCAGAATAAGTGCTCGGATGGAATTGAGTGAATTAAAAAGAAAGTGTGGGTTGAGTTGATAGCGTAACATCTGTAGCTGGGCACTTTGAGCCAGGAGTTCAGCTTTCTCCGTGCGGGCAAGCTGTTCGTTCCATTGTCTCCAAAAATTGATCAGAAAGTAAAGTGCAGACCAGGTAAACAGGATAAATGAATTCCAGTATATCTGGCTGATATTGTTCCGCATGGTGATTTTATCCAGGGCCTTCTGGAATTTTTCAATTCCATAGATGGGATAGGATACCAAACGATCAAGATAAACCCAAATCACAGCGAAGATGATGGAGGTCAGGATGACAATAATCGAAACATTGAGGATAGATCTGTGCTGGTAATCGAGCTTCTGGTAGATTTTACGCATGAAGATGGTCACAACGAAGGCAACCATGTAGGTCACAGCAAATCCGATGGTACTGGCTACACCAATATCCTTATATGAATAGTAGATGAGATAGTAGATCACACCATAGAGGAACCATCCTGAAATTTGGAGTACCCAGAAGAGTGATAATTTACCAGAATCGGTTTGTGATGTCATATGGAAAGATAACTTTCGTGTGATGGATTGGAAATATTATGTAGAAAATGACCGTTCATATTCTTTGAGCCCAATTTAGTAGGGGAGCTCACCATATTGTTCTGAATTAGCCCAGCGGTTGATAAATACGGCAAACGGTTAGAAGAAAATTCCCCAGAGCTGCTTCAGATTAGCAATGATGGGAATGACATGGATATCTTGATTACTCCAAGGGTTAACGAGCCCAATCACAGCAATACTGACAGAGCAGACAATGAGAATTGGCAATATGGTTTTAACCCATGCCCTGTTTTCCAGTGACTCCAGATCGAATAGATAAAAGAAAACGAGAGGCAGAACAGGAATGAACCAGCGAATGCTATAGCTCCACCCCCCATAATTGGAACTGAATAAGAAATAATAGCTCATAAGAATAACAGAGCCTACCAGGATGACGAGGGTCTCTGACTGGAGAAATTTGCCCCGACGGATATTGCTGATGAGTAGAGGGGTGAGAATCAACAGCAGTGGATTGTACCAGACAAAACCCTTGTATCCAAATAAACTTATCAGGGAGTACTGAAGCGTGAATAGTGGCGAATTCATACCGACTCCGGAGAGGGTGTTGGACTCAGTCCATACTGAGCCCTCAAAAACAAAAAACTCCGGGTTGATCTGGAGAGGCAGTAGCGTTCCACCGATGGAATAGTTCACAGCGAGATGGATGGATAGTGGAATGACAGCTCCGGCAAAGAAAAGCAGCGTTGGAGATTTGATGCGCCAAGTGTGGAACACCAAAAGTCCAAAACCCAGCAGGAAAATTGTTGTGGGCATATCCATACTGGCTGCCAGTCCAAAAAACAAACCGGACCAGAGGAGGGAATAATTCGAGTTTTCACTCTTTCCCTTTAAATAATAATAGAGGGCAATCATAAGGCTGGATCCCGCCAGGCTGTGGTTGCTAAATGTGGCGGACCAGGAAAATGAGAGCGAAGCGAAGGCATAAACGAGGACAAGAAGTGTGTATCGCTCTTGCTGAACGGATGTAAATCTCAAAGCCTTACGGAAGGCCAGAATACTTGCAATCCAGAACACTTTAATAGTGAACAGAATGATGAAATAGTAGCTCAGGTTCCATCCATAATCCAGACGTAAACCAAGGCTATGAAGAGGAGCATAAATAATAGCTGCCAGCATGGAGGGTATGGCGGGTTTATCGGAGTAGAAGTGGTCATCAATGAAGACCTTGTCGCCACCGGTAACAAATACACTCTCATCGATAATAAAACTGTGCTGCTCCACCAGGGATTGGGTAAGAGCCATCCGACTCGCTTCGTTCCAGCCATTAATACGCGGATTGATAGTGATCAGACTGACCAGAATGAGGAGGAGTGTTAAGTGCCTTGAAAAAATGTATTCATCTCCATCAAAAGATAATTCTGCTAATGCCACTGTACTTCCCAACCTATAACTCCACACACGCAAAGCCTAGATTTTTCAGCTGAGCGAAGCTGACCATGAGAAATATAGTGCTTCCACAGCAAGCCCAAACCTGCTAGACTGGGTAGCATGAACCTGATTTTGCTAAATAATGATGATTTCATCACTGAGGACCGTGTTCGTCTGAGCGGACGGAGACTGGATCATATCATCACAGTCCACAGGGCCAAAGCCGACACTCAATTACGGGTTGGACTGCTCAATGGCAAAATGGGTCATGGATTGATCACGCATATCGATACCGATTTTGTTGAGTTAACCATTGAACTCTCACAGCCTCCCCCTGAAAAGCTACCAGTCACACTGCTTCTGGCGCTTCCCCGTCCAAAAATGGTAAAGCGAGTCTTGCAGAGCATCACATCTCTTGGTGTCAAGCAGATCTATCTGATCAATAGTCATCGAGTAGAAAAGAGCTTTTGGAACAGTCCGCTTCTCCAACCCGAACATTTACATGAACAGCTCCTGCTGGGTTTGGAGCAGGCTCGAGATACTATTCTACCGGAAGTTCACCTGCGGAAGCTCTTTAAACCTTTTGTTGAGGATGAATTACCAGCAGTATGCCAGGGAACCAGAGCATTGGTTGCTCATCCGGCCAGCGAACAATTCGCTCCTCTGCAGCCTAACCATCCAACCACTCTGGCCATCGGCCCGGAAGGAGGCTTCATTCCCTATGAAGTCGACAAGCTGGTAGCGTGTGGTTTTACTCCCTTCAGTCTCGGTGAAAGGATTCTGCGGGTCGAGACAGCCGTACCGGTACTGCTGTCAAAATTCTTGCCAGTTTGACTCACAGCTTCAGTCCCACCCAGGGATGGGATCAAAGGACTTCTAATATCATAAACAAACCACTTGAAGAAGTGATTGACCCTTTATAGATAAAATCATCTGGAAACCCATCTCTTTGTTAATATCAGCCACAAGAAACAAAGGGAAGGACAGATCGATGCAATCTGGACATGTCAAATTATTTAAAATTTTTACTGTCATTTTATTGGGATTCATCCTGTTTAATTGTAGTGGGTTACAAAGCAGTAAGGATTTCGTATTTGAGCAGATCCAACGCGGACCACTCCTCAGAAAAGCCACTCTGGCCTATCAGGACGGAAATTTTGCAGAAGCCGGGAAGTATTATGGGAAATTGCTTAACTCCAACCAGGATGATGCCATTGTGGCTTATAACTTGGCTTGTTGTTATGCCCTTCAAGGGAATGCCAAGAAGGCGTCAAAGTTTGTGACTCTGGCCTTTGCCAACGGTTTCAGAGACCTTGGACTATTCTTTGAGGATAAAGATTTTGATCCAGTGCGCGATGATCCTGAATTTCAGAAGGCGACTCAGGCGATTAAGGAAAGGTTTCAATCGATCGGGTCCATGGACTATGTGGAAGCTTCATCATTGCAACCCTATCGGATTCGCTTTCCCAAAGATTATGATGCCAGTAAAAGCTATCCCCTGTTGATTGGGATGCATGGAATGGGGGGCAATTCGGAAGGGTTTATCAGTCATTATGATAAGCTGGAGAATCCACAAGTGATTTATGTGACTCCTGAGGGTCAATATCCATTGTCCATGCATGTGGGACCTCAGTGGCACCGGCGCACATGGTCTGTTACCGAAGTAGGTAAACAAACCTGGAGGTCCGCTGATCAAATGGTCAGTGACTATATTCTAAAAACCATCAAAAAGGTGTCGGGGGAATACAAGATTTCTGATGTTTATCTCATGGGGTTTTCTCAAGGGGCAGTTTATGCCTATACTATTGGTCTTCAAAATCCAGATAAGATTAGCGGTGTGATTGGTTTCAGTGGATATCTCATGGATATTGAAGGAGATAAATCGATTCTCACCCAACAGAATATTGAAGATGGGAAGGATGTGCGAATTTTTATTGCCCATGGGATCGATGATGCAGCTATCAAAGTGGAGACAGCGCGAAAACTTAAAACCATGTTTGAAGCACAGGGCTTTGATCTGACCTATGCTGAATTTGAAGGACGTCATGGGGTCAAAGCAGATGTCTTCAATGATGCTGTGAAATGGATGCAACTATAAATTTTCGGGGTTCATTCTAGGTTGAATGAATAAGAGAAGCCACTTAAGGGTGGCTTCTTTGTTTTAGGAATGAGGCTGGATACTCAGCTTCAGGATTTTCTGGCAGTAGATATTCAAGCTTTCATCAGCCCCCAATGCTTTGATAACAAGTGCCTTGTGTAGTTCTGGATCGATGCGCAAGATGAACTTGCCGGAATATGTCTTACCTGCGGTGCCAGGGGGGAGTGCTAAAGAATCACGCTTATAGATTTTAATCCATTCATCAACAATAGTGCACAATTCTTGATAAACTTTGTTTTCATCCTCGCCATGACAACATTTTCCAATCCAACCCGGGACCGATCCTACATAACATTGGTCCTCTTCTGACCATTCCACGATTTTAAAATATTTATCGTGATCTTTCATGAGCGTGACACCTCGATTTTCTTTGCTACCAGCTTTTCCTGATACGGTTTTGCATCTGATCCATTGTCCCCAGAGAGTGTTAAAAGAACTCCCCTGGGGTGAACAAAGTTTCGATGACTCTCTTTGCCTCCCCTGTCAATAAACCCAGAGGCTTTTAATTCAGCGATGAGCTCTCTTATTTTTCTAGGCATTAGATATGATACTACATTGATACTATATAAACAACGATATGTTTTGTCTGAACTAATCTGATGGCAGCGAATGGGAAAAAAGCCAGGATTTATCAATGCAAATTCTATGAAGCATCACTGTTCCATTTCTGGCAGAGAAAATGCAGGCGTAATAGTTTCAATTCTTCGTAGCTTACTTCCTGCTCAAGTGCATCAAAAACTGGACGCAGTATGAATGCCCCATGCTTTTTAAAGGCAGAGCTGACAGCCTCCTGTTTTTCAGGAGGTAGTTGTGATAACTCGATAAAATCATCGCTTAAGCGTAGTGATTTCCCCTCACTACTATATTTATACATATGATCTAAAATCGTTTTGGTTTGAGATCCAAACTCCGCGGTTAGCTCTGTCACAGAAGAGCCGTCATTATATTTTTTACCGACAACCTGGTACCGAGGTTTACTGATCTGTTTTTTCTTTGATATTTTATCACGAGGCATTGACTTGGATTTTTCTGCTAATTGGTTCGTCTCACAATAACCAGTAATAGCTTCAATAAATGGAATACCATATTTTGCATATTTCACAGCGCCAACACCATGTAGCTGCATCATGACCTCTTCTGACTGGGGGAAATAAATGGCCATTTCTATCAATGTTTTGTCCGGAAATATGACATAAGGAGGCACATTGGAATCGTCTGCCATTTTTTTTCGCAACTGTCTCAACAATTCAAAAAGATTTGAATCATATTTTTGCTCTGCTTTGGGAAGGGCTCGGGCTACCTGATGCTCCTCAAGTTTAGCTGATGTACTTTCCTCTCCCTTTAAAACAGCCCAGGCTTTAGCCGTCAATTTGAGACTGCCGTGCTGTAGGTCCTGGGTTAACAACCCCTTCTGCACAAATTGGCGTGAAAGATAGAACCATTGTACTTTTGATAAATTCTTCCCAATGCCGTATGTAGATAGACTCTGATGAGCAAATTTTTTCACCTTTTTTGATTTTGAGCCTCGTAGAATATCAATTATATGACCGGCTCCAAACATTTCCCCGCTATGTTTTATGCAGGATAAAAATTGCTGGGCAGGAATGGTTACATCAACAGCAGTTTGGTGTTCCGTTAAACAATTGTCACACATGCCACATTTGGGCTCATTGTAGTCTTCTCCAAAGTAGTTCAATAAGGGAATCCGTCGACAAGCCTCGGTCTCAGCCAGACCAACCAGAGCGTTGAGTTGGGTGGAGGCAATAATTTGTTCGGTCTCGTGCTTTTGTTGGATGAAGAATTTAATTTTTCGAATATCACCATAGCTAAAAAGAAACAAGCAATCTGCCCGAAGACCATCTCTGCCTGCCCGACCGATTTGTTGATAGTAACTTTCAATATTGTTGGGCAGGTCGAAATGCAGAATAAAGCGGACATTCGGCTTATTGATTCCCATCCCAAAGGCAATAGTTGCTACCATGATTTGAGTGTCATCATTGATAAAGCTGAGTTGATTCTGTTGCCGTACATCAGTGGGGAGCCCAGCATGGTAAGGTTTTACTGAATATCCTTCTTCCTCAAGAAATTCAGCCATATCATCGACTTGTTTACGGGATAGACAGTAAATGATTCCTGATTGATCTGGGAATTTAGCCAGAAAATTGAGGGTTTGCTGGGCAGGCTGTGATTTTTGTTTTATTTCAAGAAAGAGGTTTTCCCGATTAAAACTGGCCACAAAGCTGGACGACTCCTCAAACTGAAGTGATTTTTGAATGTCCTGCTGGACCCGCTGTGTGGCAGTCGCCGTAAGTGCAAGGCATACAGACTCAGGGAAACGTTTTCTCAGCTGTGTAAGTTGTCGATATTCGGGGCGAAAGTCATGTCCCCATTCGCTGATGCAGTGAGCTTCATCTATGGTAAAACAGGACACTTTTTGGGCGGCTAATAAAGCCAGTGTTTTCTCCATTAATAAAGTTTCAGGTGCTAAGTAGAGCAAGCGCACTTTGTTTTGGCGGACGAGTTGAACATTCTCCTGATATTTTGCAGCAGATAAAGAACTGTTTAGCATGACGGCTTGGATGCCAAATGCCTCAAGCTGTTTTACCTGATCATCCATCAACGAAATCAGGGGAGAGACGACGATGGTCAATCCTTCAAACAGGAGAGCCGGAATCTGGTAGCAGAGAGATTTTCCTCCACCTGTGGGCATGATACACAGTGTGTCACGATTATTGAGTACGTTTTGAATCACCTCTTTTTGTAGAGGACGGAAATTATCATATCCAAAAATATCTTTAAGTATTGTTTGGGCTTGCTCAATCATAGTAAGTCACGACTCGGAGGAACGGTTTTTGTCCAAATGCAAAAATTTAATTTGTGATTCATGTTTATATCCAATTGTTGGAGGGTTAGGCAAGAATGTATTAAAGAAGCTGGGCGTTTCACAGGCTAAAAAGTATCGGTCGATACGGTTGGGGAAAATGAACGTCTTCTCGTTCTCATGAGGTGGCTTTTTTGTTTTTAGGGAATTCTGCACACTGAGCTTGCCTGTCTTGCCGTAGCCAGTTGGCGTAGGCAGGTCGAAGCGTTCTCGAAGCATGACAGTTTGTCTATAACCCTTCGAGAGCCTCCAGTCTACGTTGGTTAGCTTCGACTTGGCACGCAGGAAGACAAACCTTAAAAGTCATCGCGAGCGATTGAAAAGCGCGTGGCGATCTCGGTTCCTCTGCTGCCCAAGGATTTGGAGATTGTCCGCCTACGCTAAAGCTACGGCGGACAGGCCTTGTCCCTTGCGTTCCTCGCAATGACTATTAGGAAATATCTAATCCAACAACGACCGCATCACATACTGGAGGATACCACCATGACGATAGTATTCCAGCTCATTGGGTGTATCGATCCTGGTCAGTGCAAAAAATGAAAACTCACTTCCATCTGTTCGGGTGCATTTCACTTCCAGTTCCTTACCGGGTTTTAGTCCTTCAGCGATCCCGGCGATCGAGAAGGTTTCTTCACCGGTTAGTCCCAGACTGACCCTACCTTCTCCCTCTTTGAATTGCAATGGTAAGACACCCATGCCGATGAGGTTGCTGCGGTGGATACGTTCAAAACTTTCAGCAACAACGGCTTTGACACCGAGAAGATAGGTTCCTTTGGCAGCCCAGTCGCGACTGGAGCCTGTCCCATATTCTTTCCCGGCAATAACTACCAGAGAAGTGCCCTCAGCTTTGTAAGCCATGGCGCCATCATAAATTGTGGTGACCTCACCTTCAGGAAGCTTTTTGGTAAAGCCGCCCTCAGTTCCAGGGGCGAGGAGATTTCGGAGACGAATATTGGCAAAAGTCCCCCGCATCATGACTTCATGATTTCCACGACGACTACCATAAGAGTTAAAGTCCTTCTTCTCTGTACCATGGGCAATGAGGTATTTACCCGCTGGTGAATCGGCGCTGAAAGCACCTGCTGGTGAGATGTGATCTGTGGTGACGGAATCACCTAGAAGTGCCAGAGCGCGGGCATCAGTGATATCACAGAGTACACCATGTTCAGGTGTCATCCCCTCAAAGAAGGAAGGTTTGCGGATATAGGTTGAATCTGCCTCCCAATCGAAGGTGTTACCCTCAGGAATAGTCAGACCCTTCCAGGCAGCATCTCCACTGAAGACATCAGCATATTTACTGATAAACTGCTCGGGCTTAACAGCTTGAGCGACCGCTTCAGCAATTTCAGTTGAAGTAGGCCAGATGTCTTTCAGGAATACATCATTACCATCTTTATCCTGACCAAGTGGCTCAGTAGCCAGATCAATATTCATAGTACCAGCCAGAGCATAAGCTACTACCAGTGGGGGGGAGGCCAGATAATTGGCTTTTACATGGGGATTGACGCGTCCTTCAAAATTTCGGTTACCAGATAGTACTGATGTGACAACCAGGTCGCCAGCTTCCACTGCAGAAGCGATAGGTGCATCAAGGGGGCCACTATTTCCAATACAGGTCGTACATCCATACCCTACCAGGTTGAATTTGAGTTTATCCAGATAGGGAGTGAGACCACCTGATTCCAAATAATCGGTGACGACTTTGGATCCAGGTGCAAGGCTGGGTTTGACCCAGGGTTTAATATCCAGACCACGTTCCACCGCTTTTTTTGCTACAAGCCCAGCACCCACCATGACACTTGGGTTGGACGTATTGGTACAAGATGTAATGGCGGCTATAACTACATCTCCATCTTTTAATTGATAGTCACTTCCATCAACATCTGAGGCACCCTTGCTTGATCCTTTGAGGACTTCAAGATCTTTCACCCATGTGGCTTTGGAATTTGCTAGTTCGATACGATCCTGAGGTCGTTTGGGTCCAGAGATGGAGGGCACGACGGTATCCATAACCAGTTCAAGATTGGCTGAGTAAACGGCATGATCTACACCGACTTCATAAAACATTCCCTGAGCTTTGGTATAGGCTTCTACGAGAGCGACCTGTTCAGCATCACGACCACTAAATTTCAGGTAATTGATTGTAGCTACGTTGACAGGGAAGTAACCCATGGTAGCGCCATATTCAGGAGCCATGTTGGCGATGGTAGCCTGGTCTTCCAGACTGAGGTTGGCAATACCTTCACCATAAAATTCCACAAATTTTCCAACCACACCGGCTTCACGAAGCATCTGCACTACAGTGAGTACCAGATCAGTGGCGGTGGTGCCTTCAGCCATTTTGCCAGTTAGTTTGAATCCCACAACCTGAGGGATAAGCATGGAAATAGGTTGTCCAAGCATGACAGCTTCAGCTTCAATACCACCCACACCCCAACCCAGGACACCCAGTCCGTTGATCATGGTGGTATGCGAGTCAGTACCTACCAGAGAGTCAGGATAAATTTGAACGCCATTTTCGGTTTCTTTTTTGAAGACGACCTGTGCTAAGTATTCCAAGTTGATCTGATGAATGATTCCCGTGTCTGGTGGAACTACTCGGAAGTTCTCGAAAGCCTCTTGTCCCCAGCGCAAAAATCCATACCGTTCACGGTTGCGTTCCATTTCGATGGTGGCATTGTCAGCAAAAGCCCCGAGACTTCCAAATTTGTCCACTTGTACGGAATGGTCGATGACCAGATCTGCAGGTTGGAGGGGGTTTATTTTTTCAGGATTGCCACCCAGATCAGCTATGGTATCCCGCATAACTGCCAGATCAACTACAGCTGGAACACCCGTAAAATCCTGTAAAAGGACTCGACTGGGTCTTAATTGGATTTCATGAGATGGTATTTGATTGGCGTCCCAGTTTAAAACAGCTTCCACATCAGAGGATGTTACTGTGATGTCATCTTCGAAGCGAAGCATGTTTTCCAATAGAACTTTGTGGGCGATGGGAAGCGTACTTAACTTTTGCTCTGCATTAAGCTTAGAGAGATCGAAGTACTCATATTCCTGACCATTGAGGATCAGGGTTGATCTGGTCTTAAAACTATCTAATGATTTTGAATTGCTAGCCATGGGGGCTCCTGAAATTTATTGGGTTGCTCTAAAGATGCTATGTAAGGGATTGGTATATCTTATCATGCTAAACACCTTACAAACTAAGATTTTGCTTGCCAAAATCAATCGTCATCAGAAGCGGACACTGTGAAAGCATTGGTTTTCACAATAATATTCATGCATACCTTTATTCTCCCTTATGAATGGTTTTAATTTACATGATTTAAGACCATATTTCAGCCTTCATGCTCGAAACAGGAAAACAGGACCGTTGAATTGACTATTTACATCGATGTGTTGTTCTGGATACGTCAGAAAAAATGGCTACTCATTGCCCTTGTGTATGGCATGTTTATGCATCACTTTGTGACACCCCCACCTGATTTAACCCCAGCAGCTTTTGATGCGCTTATCATCATCTCAATGGCACTGATCCTCATTATCACTGAACCGCTTCCTCTCCCAGCCATCGCCATGTTTATGCTGTTCATGCAGGTAGTTCTTAGGATAGATACAGCCAATAATGTGGCCTCATCCTTTATGAATGATGCTGTGTTTTTTATCATGGGTTCGCTCATGTTGGCTGTGGCTATTGTGAGTCAGGGGCTGGATAAACGATTGGCCCTGGGGATTATCACTCTGACAGGAAATAAAACCTGGCGGATTGTTGCCGGATTCACAGCAATCTCAGCTATTCTGGCTTCATTTATCGGCGAACATACTGTAGCTGCCATGATGATGCCTGTAGGGCTTACGCTTGTCAGATATGCCCATAAAGATCCCAGGAAGGTAGCCGGGCTCACCGCAGCCCTGCTCTTTTCCATTGCCTATGGAGCAACGATTGGATCCATTGGAACGCCCTCTGGTGGCGGACGCAATGTCATCATGATGAATTACTGGGCTGAGTTTGGAGCCGGATCTGTGACCTATCTGGAGTGGATCAAGTATGTTTACCCCATGGTATTGTTTCAAATACCCTTCACGGTTTTCATTCTACTCTGGACCTTTAAACCAGAGCAGAAGAATCTGGATAGCGCGGTACGTAAACTGGTGGTCGATGTGGCGCGAGCTGGCAAGATTAAAGGTCGTGAATGGCTAGCCATTATTCTTTTTATTCTGGTGTTTCTGGGATGGGTATTTCTCAGTGAAGATTTTGGGCTTGGGATCATCGCACTCCTCGGCGTTTTTCTGTATCTGTCATTTGGTTTGGTGGAATGGCAGGAGCTCAATCGGAAAACCAACTGGGGTGTTATTCTTCTATTTGGTTCAGCCATTTCAATTGGTATCCAGATGAATGAAACCGGTGCTGCCCAATGGATAGCCCAGGTGATTATTACTCATCTGGGAAAGGTCATCGATAACCCGGCAATTTTACAGGGAAGTGTTTCTGTCCTCCTCACTGGGGTCATGTCAAATATTCTAAGTAGCTCTGCAACCGTGGCTGTGGTTGGTCCGATTGTACTGGACCTGGGGGGTGATCAAATTCTCATTGGATATGCCACAGCAATTGCCTCTGCCTTTGGCTACTTCACGGCGGTAGCAGCACCAGCTTGTACCATTATCTATTCCAGTGGGTTGGTGAAATCCAAAGACTTTCTACGAGCAGGTTGGAAAATGGGTGTTTTATCCCTTGTTAGCTTGCTTGGTTTATCCTTAATATGGTGGCCGTTATTATGACAAAAAAGAAAACTCCATTCGATCCGAAATCCCTCAAGTTTCTCACTGCAGTGAGTAGTGCAGAATACTCTAAACCTACTTTGAAGATGGGCGCACTGATTGCCTCCGTTTTTGATGCCAGTCATGGTGTGGTCTATGTTGGCGGAAAAGCCAGTGAATTTCATGGTAGCTCGGTGAATTTGACTCGACAGAATCTGGATAATTGGAATATCATTCATCCTGGTCTGGAAGTCTTGGAGTGGGCTCTGGATGAGCTAAAAAAAATGTCTCCTGATAACAAAGATCTGGCCAAAATTCAGTTCAATTCGGATCATGTCTATGAAGAAGACGGGCGTGTCCGAGTCATGTTACCTGATGATAAGGGCTGCCGCATAGAGCTGGTTTTACGAGAAGGTGAGTTGGTTGATCAATTAAGGAAGGAAATACAGTTAGAAGGTTATGATCTAGCTATTATAGGAGGGAGTCAGAACAAACGCTATCTCGCACACTCCATCCTCCAATACTTGCCATCCTCTGTTTTCGTGCTCCAAAAATTTAATCCACGCAAGAAATATAAACTTCTACTCCTGGTTGATGATTCCAAGGCTACTGACAAATCTATAGAGTGGGGTGCCTTGATTGCCGAAAAATTGGGATGGCCTGTTCAAACACTTACTGTTTCCAAAACCAAACGTTTTGGAGCGGGATATCAAGGTGCTGCTGATAAGGCAAAAGCATACTTTGATGCCAAGGGTATTGAGATCGAACAATTTTTCCTCACCGGTGATCCCGTGAGAACTTTTGTTGAGTTTGCAGGAGATAATCACTTTGTGATCATGGGTGCCTCAACCCTTAATCCCGTAAAACAATTATTGTTTGGCAGTAAACCCATTCAGACTCTCAAAAAGACTGATGTTCCCATCCTGATCATCCGATAGCCGGACTGTTCTAATGCATATCTCCGCTGACATGCTGTTCTGGATCCAACAGAAACGTTGGCTTCTGATTGCCCTGGCTTTGGGGGCTATCCTCTACTTTTTTGTACCACATCCACAATCTCTTGGACAGGATGGATATCATATTCTCATCATCATAGTGATGACTCTTATTCTCATTCTGAAGGAACCCATCCCCCTGCCTGCCATTGCCCTCCAATTAGTTTTCTGGCAAGTGATTATCGGGGGGAGCACGGCCAATGAGGTAGGTAGTTATTTTATGAATGACGCTGTTTTCTTTATCATGGGTTCATTGATGTTGGCTGTAGCCATTGTGAGTCAGGGTCTGGACAAACGTTTGGCCCTGGGGATCATCCGTATCACTGGCAATAAAACCTGGCGCATCGTTGCTGGTTTTACTGCAATTTCGGCCATCCTTTCAAGTTTTGTCGGTCCCCATATGGTAACTGCCATGATGCTACCCGTCGCCTTAACTCTGATCAGATATACTCCCCCAAAGTCTTCTTCAAATACTGGACTCATTGCCGCTTTACTCTTTTCAATTGCGTACGGTGCTACTATTGGATCCATCGGAACACCATCTGGTGGTGGACGCAATGTGATCATGATGAATTACTGGGCTGAATTTGGTTCAGGCAGCTTGAGCTATATCGAATGGATGAAATTGGTTTATCCCATGGTACTGATCGAGATTCCCATCACCTCTTTTATCATCCTGAAAACCTTTCCACCAGAACTGAAAGTTCTGGATACTGCCGTTCGTCGACTTTCAGTGGAAGTTGCTCATGCTGGCAGGATGTCAGGGAAAGAAATCTTTTCTCTCGTTCTGTTTGCAGCAGTTCTGTATGGTTGGATTGTCTGGAGCGAGGATTTCGGACTTGGAAGTATAGCACTCATGGGAATTTTCCTCTATTTAACCTTCGGTCTGGTTTCGTGGAAGGACCTTAGCCGCGGTGTGAATTGGGGTGTTATTCTCCTCTTTGGGGCTACCATTTCTATAGGTGTCCAAATGAAAAATACTGGGGGTGCGGCATGGTTGGCAGAGGGCAGTGTCCATTTCCTTCAGAATATTATACCCAATATTGATGCCTTGAGAGCGGTCGTTTCAGTGGCTTTGAGTGGCGTTTTGTCCAATCTCCTCAGTAGCTCCGCTACCGTGGCAGTTGTGGGACCTGTTGTTCTGAATCTGGGAGGCGATCCCATTCTTTTGGGTCTCGCATCAGTCATCTCTTCAGCCTTCGGATATTTCACAGCTGTAGCGGCACCTGCTTGTACTATCATTTATTCCAGTGGTCTGGTTAAAGCGCCGGATTTTCTTAGGGCTGGCTGGAAAATGGCTATTATGTCAGTGGCCTCTCTGGCTTTGATTGGACTGGTATGGTGGCCACTTTTCCGCTAGGATGATCCCTCTCGACCAGGAATAATGGATCGAATTACCAGATAATACTGAAAATCCTTTTTATTTTTCAGTCCTGCTGCTTATTCTATTCCCATCAAAAATTTATAGAACAAAGGGGTTGATATGATCAAGAAAATTGCCATTACGCTTGTTTTCGCACTCATAGTTGGGGGTGCTTATTTAAATCATTATCTGAGGGTGGGGATTCCTGACCATGAAGGGGAGATTAGGGTACAGGGAATTAGCTCAGATGTCTCCATACTAAGGGATGCAGCAGGTATTCCCCATATCATGGCTGATACTGAGGAGGACGCTGCTTTTGCCCTGGGGTATGCCATGTCCCAGGACAGACTTTTCCAGATGGAATTTCTCCGTGCAGCAGGGAATGGGAGTCTCAGTGAAATTCTGGGTGAAAGCATGTTGAAATCTGACAAATTTTTGCGTCGCATCATGTTGAGACCCAGAAATTCTGAGGAAATCTTTGAGAGCTTACCTCCTAATGTCCAGATCATGCTGACCTCCTTCAGGGATGGAATCAATGCCTTTATCATAGCTGATCCAGATCTTCCCATTGAGTTTAGACTCCTCGGGCATACCCCCATGCTATGGAGTATTGCTGACATGTTGGCCATTGTAAAACTGCAGAGCTGGCAGCTCTCTTATAACTATGATATTGAATTAATCTATCGTGAGCTCAATGAAAAGCTTGGTGTGGAAAGAACTGCTGAGCTGTTTCCTTATTATTATCCAGAACATCTCAAGCTCCTGGATGCCTTTGGGTCAGCCCAGTCAGGAGACTCAGAATTGATCTCTCAGGCTACCCAACTCAGAGAACTTCTGGGTACCAATGGCGGGAGCAATAATTGGGTGGTTTCTGGTAAACGGTCGGTTTCAGGGAAACCCCTCTTGGCTTCTGACCCCCACCTGCATGGTTCCCGACTTCCTGGACCCTGGTATTTTGCTCATCTCAGTACCCCTGGTCTGGATGTATCCGGCAGCTTTTTTCCTGGATTACCCACCGCATTGATTGGACATAACCGCAACATTGCCTGGGGTATCACCAATATGGGTCCCGATGTGCAGGATCTTTTTATTGAAGAGGCAAATCCAGATGATCCGACTCAGTACATGTATCAGAATGAGTGGCTGGATTTTGAAATTATTCCTCAGGAGATTCGCATAAAAGATAGCGAACAGGAAGATGGATTCAGAATTGAGGAGTTTGAGGTTCGCAAAACCATCCACGGTCCTATTGTCAAAGAGGATGAGGAACTCCTGGCTTTGTCCTGGACAGGTCATCAATTCAATGGTGAGATGGAAGCCTTTTACCGCTTAAATCATGCTCAGGACTGGGGAGAATTTTCCTTAGCCCTCTCACATTTCGCCACAGCACCCCAGAATTTTGTTTATGCCGACATAGAAGGAAATATTGGCTATTATGGTGCTGGAAAAGTACCCATCAGGAAAAGTGGATCTGGTATTTTTCCCGTACCTGGCTGGTCAGGTAAGTATGATTGGGACGGCTACATTCCCTTTGAGGATATGCCCCACATTTACAATCCTGAAGATGGTATGATTGTCACCGCCAATGCTGAACCTTACAGTGCGGATTATCCCTATCCCATGCCGGGAGTGTATGCACCGGACTATCGGACACGTCGCATCAAGGATCTCATTGAATCCAAAGAAAAACTAAACCTGGATGATATGGCTGACTTTCAGTTTGATAGAAAATCATATCTGGCGCCTGTCTTCCTGAAACATCTCCTCCCAGTTATACCGGAAACTCATCAGGAAGTAAGTGATTTGCTGGAAGCCTGGGATCATGAACTGGATCCAAATGGGGTGGAGGGTTCCATTTATCATGAGACCATGGAAACGTTTCTGAGACTGATCTGGGTAGATGACATGGGTCTGGAGTTAGCCGAAAAATATCTGGATACCTGGTACATATCCCTCAACCGCTGGGTACAGATGCTGGAAGATAACAACCATGTGTGGTTTGATAAGATCGATACTGAGGTTGTGGAGACAAGAGATGATCTCCTTAAGGAGGCATTCACCACTGCGATGGGGAGCTTGGAACAGAAATTTGGCTCTGAAGACATCAAGACCTGGGAGTGGGGTATTATCCATAATATTGTCTTCCATCACCCCTTTGAGGCCAAGGGGGGGCTTATTGAGAAGTTCTTTAACTATGGTCCTTTTCCCTTTGGAGGTGATGGCGAGACGGTGAATCGAGGAGCCCATAATTTTGATGCGCCTTATATGGCTGAGATGACTGCATCAATGCGATTTCTGATTGATCTATCAGACGCAACGCAAAGCCGCATGGCCAATGCCTCAGGACAGGTAGGCATGCCTCTTCACAAGCACTATACAGATCTCGTCGACGTCTGGCTGGCAGGTGAGTATGTGGATATGCATTTTGACAAATCCGAATTTGGTGAGGTCGAGGAGTTGCGTCTTATACCCAGGGAATGATTGTTAACCTTGCGAAGGTTTTAAACCTTCGCAAGGTTCTGATAAAATGCTGAAATATTTTCCATCTCACTCATCTTCTCATGGGATTTGGGTCAATTCGCTCTACTTTTAATCATGGCTTCTATGAAAGGACATATACTCATTTCCATGCCCCACCTGACTGATCCCTATTTCAGTCGCTCCCTGGTATTTATTTGTGAGCATGATGAGAATGGGGCTATGGGTCTAATAATGAATAAATCTTTTGATGATCAGGTGGTCAAGGAGGTTTTTCCGACCCTGATTATCAATGATGAAGCCATCAATGAGGCCATATCACCCATGTACTTTGGCGGCCCCGTTTCCCTGGAACAGGGCTTTATCCTTCACAGTAGTGACTATGTCAATTCTGATACCTTGCATGTGACAGAGGAATTCTCGCTAACCAGTAATTCTGCTGTGATTGATGCCATCCAAGAGGGCAAAGGTCCCCATCACTTTAAGATGATGCTGGGTTATGCCGGTTGGGGAAAAGGTCAACTCGAGCGTGAAATAGAAAATGGGGACTGGTTGTTTCAGGAAGTCACTCTCGATTTCATTTTCACCGGCAACGATTCAGAGAAATGGATTTCTGCCACCCATAGCTTCGGTATCGAAATCGCACCCACTACAGGTGGTTTAGCTTAATTAATCAAAATTAATAATCGGAATACCAATTACAGTCATTCTCGCGAAGTCTGGTCATATTCTATTGAGTCTATATCTACTTCTCAGCAATTGGTTTGGAGCGGTCAGGATCAGAATGGCAGAACGCTTAGCTCCGGGATTTACATCGCTACCATGAAGCTTGGTCAAAGAGCTGGTGGTGCATTCCAAAAATTGACACTTATCAAGTAATATCAGTCCACACTGTTTAGCTTAAATACCACTACCGAGAGTCCGCCGGTAATAATTTAGCATTAACGTGTCAAACTGGATTATTTTACCAAACCAATTTTATTAGAAGGAAATTCCTCGTGAAGACCCTACCTGAACATGGCAAAGATCATACTGAAATTCTGGACGAGATGAAAGCCTTTGGGGGTGAGGATGTGAATTATCGCGATTCTCGCACCTGGAGTCTGGTGTATCATCTAGATGACAAGCATACCGAATTTTTGAAGCAGGCTTACGGTTTATACTTCTCTGAGAATGCGCTCAACCCCATGGCATTCAAAAGCCTGAAGCGATTTGAAACAGATATCATCAATATGACAGCTCAGATGTTGGGGGGTGATAAGAAATCTGTGGGAGTTGTGACTTCTGGAGGGACTGAAAGCTGTCTGCTACCCGTACTGACCTACAGGGATCGTGCCCGGGCAAAAAGGAAACTCCCTTTCAAGCCTGAAATGATTGCCCCTGAGAGTATCCATGTCGCCTGGAGCAAGGCAGCAAAATATTTTGGAGTTAAGATCAGATATGCCCCATTGAAAGCTGATTTCAGGGTTGATGTCAAGGCAGTCAGGAAAATGATCAACCGTCGAACTATTATGCTAGTTGGTTCAGCTCCATCTTATCCCCACGGTGTCATCGACCCCATCGAGGACTTAGGCGTAGTGGCTCAACAATATCATTTACCTCTACATGTGGATTCCTGTCTGGGAGGTTTCCTGTTGCCCTTTATTGAAATGAATGGGGGCGATCTACCACCTTTTGATTTTCGGATCCCGGGCGTGACTTCAATTTCTGCTGATGTTCATAAATATGGTTTTGCTGCCAAAGGAGCATCGACGGTCATATACCGAAATATGACTTACATGAAGCATCAATTTTTCATTCATGAGGACTGGCCGGGGGGTGTGTTTGCATCCCCAGCTCTACTGGGCACGAGACCTGGTGGATCTTTTGCTGCGGCCTGGGCTGCCATCCACGCCCTGGGTGAGGACGGCTATCGTGACAATGCTCAAAAGATCATGGAAATCACTCAGGAACTTCAGAAAGGGATCAACGACATCGATGGACTTAAAGTTCTTGGCCGACCAGATATGAGTGTTTTTGCTTATCATTCAACAGACAAGAAGGTCAATATTTTTGCTGTGGGTGATCAAATGGAAGCGAAGGGTTGGCAGATTGATCGTCTCCAACGTCCAGAAGGTCTCCATGTGATGGTTGTACCGGGACATGCTAGAATTATCAGTGAATACCTTTCAGATTTAAAAACGTCTGTTGAAGTAGTTCGCTCGAATCCAGATCTGGCAGCCAAAGGTAACGCCGCTATGTATGGCATGATTGCCAATCTGCCCTTTCGGGGTATGATTAAGAAGGAAATCATGAAGATGATGGAGGGCATGTACAGTTCAAAGGGGCAAACTCCCCTGGATGGTACAAATAATCCCTGGTTGGTTGAGAAGGTGGCTGGATTTATGCACAGGATTAAATCAAAGAAATCTGGAGACTGAGTAATCCCGTGTTCAGTTATGTCTTGGAGTAGCAATCCAGCTAATTTTATAAAGCGGATTTCCTTTGTCACTGTTGATTGTGAGATAAGTTGTCAGCAGTTCCGGGAAACTCAAAAATTTATCAATAGATTGGGGAATGAAATATGAATTACGATCACATTGGTCAGATGATTACCGTCAAAATTGCTGAGTATGGAGACAATACTGCTCTCAGATATAAGATAGGAGATGGCTGGGCATCCCTGAGCTACAAGGAATTTGGCGATAAGATAACAAATCTCGCCTGTGCCATGATTCAGTCTGGTGTAAAACAAGGCGATTCGGTTGGTATTTATTCAGCCAATCGTTATGAGTGGGCTGTGAGTGATTTTGCCTGTATCCTGGTTGGAGCCATCTCTGTCCCCATCTATGCCACCAATACTATGGATCAAGCTAAATACATCATCAGAGATGCAGGTATTGAGCTGATCTATGTGGGGAATCTGGAGCAATATACCAACCTTGCTGCCATCCATGCTGGTGGTCATCCACTCAAGGTAATAGCCTACAATCCCGCCATAGAGATTGACACCGCATTTGCCACCCATTTTCGGGATTTTCTCAATGTCCAAGATCAGGAAAACCTGCTCAAGGAAATGAATCTACGTTCAGGGAAAATTAAAACCGATGATGTTTCCACCATTATTTATACTTCTGGTACCACAGGCCACCCCAAAGGTGTCATGCTGTCACATGGAAATTTGTTTCACCAATTTGAATGTGTAGATGCCAATTTCAACGTTACCAATAAAGATGTTTCTCTTTGCTTTTTACCGTTGAGTCATGTTTATGAACGAATGTGGTCCTACTATGTCTATCTCAAAGGTGCTATTCAGACCTATCTTGAAGATCCCAAACAGGTCATTGAGACTATGCAGGAAGTCAAACCCACCGCCATGGTGTCAGTCCCCAGACTGTACGAAAAGATCTATGGTGCCGTGCTAAATTCTCAGGAAAGTGCCTCAAGTATCAAACGGTTTCTGTTTACTAAAGCCATTGAAACAGGTACGATTTACAATAATCTATTTTTTAGAAACCAGGAAATTCCCTCAGGGCTGGCGAGGAAATACAGAATTTTGGATAAACTGGTTCTTTCTAAAGTCAGGGCTGTAGTAGGTGGTGACAAGAATTTCTTCTCAGCTGGAGGAGCCCCTCTGGACAAGAGCATTGAAGAATTTTTCCTGGCCTGTGGTCTACTCATTTGCCAGGGCTATGGCTTGACTGAAACATCCCCCATGATCTCGTATAATACCCCTGAAAATTTCAAATTTGGCACCGTAGGTAAGCTGGTGCCCAATTGTGAAGTCAGGATTGCTGATAATGGCGAAATCCAGGCCAGAGGTCCCCAGATTATGAAAGGCTATTTCAACAATCCTGAAGCCACAGCAGAAAGCATTGTGGATGGCTGGTTCAAGACCGGAGATGTAGGTGAGTTCGATGAGGATGGTTTCTTAATAATCACTGACCGCATCAAAGATTTGATCATCACCTCTGGGGGTAAAAATATTGCTCCCCAGAATATCGAGAAGCTGATTGGTAAAGATTTTTTCATCGATCAGATTATTGCCATTGGGGACAAGCGTAACTTTGTGAGTGCCTTAATTGTCCCCGCTTTTGAAAGTCTTGAAGCCTGGGCGCATAAAAAGAAAATCCAGTTCCAGGACAACGAAGAATTGATTGCTCATCCCCATGTCATCGAGTTTTTCAGAGAACGTATTGACGAGCAGTCCAAGAAACTGGCGAACTATGAGACTGTCAAGAAATTCCGCTTGATGGCAAAGCCCTTCACCCAGGAAGGTGGGGAGATCACACCGACCCTGAAACTCAAGCGCAAGCAGATCAACGAAAAATTTAAAGCCCTTATCGAAACCATGTACCCCAAGCATTAAGGACTATTTGCTGCAAAAACCTGTAGTATTTACCTATAAATATTGCAATTTATGACAAAAGTTATCATGGTTCTAAAAAGTTGGATGAATAATCCAGAAAAGGAGTTTTGAAATGCTTACTTTTGATGTGAATTGGATAGCCATTGTTGTATTGGTAATCGCAAATATGGGATTGGGTGCAATTTGGTATGGTCCCCTGTTTGGAAAACCCTGGATGGCAGCCACAGGAATCAAAATGGAGGATATTGAAGGCAAGAATATGATGCCCCCCTACGCAGTAGCCATTTTGAATTCTCTGTTTATGGCCTTTATGATGGCCAATGTGATTGCCTGGACTGGGACTGCTAGTTTAGGAGGAGGATTATTTCTTGGCCTTCTGATGTGGTTGGGCTTTACAGGTTTTTCATTTGGTGTGAATCATGCCTTTGAAATGCGTTCGCTTTACCTGTGGGTCATCAATTCAGGCATGTATCTGGTTGGTCTTTTGATTATGGGAGCTGTGCTGGCTATTTGGTAGTTATCCCATTTTGATAGTTGGCACCGGGGTAAAACCCGGTGTTCCTAGAATCTTTTAACACCAAAAATAAGCTTCAATAAGCCTTTTAATTTCCAGGACCACGTTCCACCTACCATCATCATAAAACCTATCCACCGTCGATATACGAAACCTGATACAGGCGTCCAGTAGAACTGTTTATTGAGGGGAAGATAGTCATTTACGATGACCCGCGCTTCGGTCATCTCAAGCAGGCCCAGTTCACCATGGGTGCGACCCACACCGCTTTGCTTAAATCCCCCCCACGGTAAATTTGGAATTCCATGAGAAATCAGATGACTGTTTATGGTCACGACGCCTGCTTCCAATTGAGAGGCAATTTTGCGTCCGAGTCGATGATTTTTGGTCCAGACTGAAGCAGTCAAACCAAGATCTGAATCATTAGCCAGCTGGATTGCCTCCTCAATGTTTTTGAATGGCATGACGCCAAGAACAGGTCCAAAGGTTTCTTCCTTCATGACCCGCATTTGCTGATTTACATCGGTGAGAATGGTTGCCGGAAGCGCTTGCTTTGTTGTTTTGTCAATCTGGGATATTGCTTCAACTGTGGCGCCCTGGGCGATGGCTTCTTCCAGCATGTTGCGCACGGTATCCTGCTGTCTTGATGTGGTCATGGCACCAATGTGAGTATCCTTTTGATCAGGATGCCCCACCTTTAGTTTTTCCACCTTCTTCTTGAGGAGTTTCAAAAAGGGTTTATAAACTTCACGATGCACATAAATTCTTTCAACACCCGCACAACTCTGTCCGGAATTGGATAGACCCGCCCAGATCGCTCCGTTGACTGCCTTTTTAAGGTTGGCCTCAGCACAGACAATCATGGGATCATTTCCACCCAGCTCCAGGGATACAGGCGTGAGGGTTTCTGCTGCTTTTTTCATGAGAATTTTACCAACAGGAACGCTGCCGGTAAAAAATAATTTGTCAATTCCGGCTTCAAGGAAAGCATCTCCGGCAATCCGACCGGCGACATTGACCTGGACAAAGAGATCCTGGGGTAATTCACCCGCATCAACGATTTTTTGAATCACCTGCCCCACCATCTGTGTTTCTGAGGCAGCCTTGTACAGCAGACCATTACCGGACATGAGAGCCATGAGAATTTCATGTATGGGGATGGCCAGGGGATAATTCCAGGGAGAAATGATACCGATAACCCCCATAGGGACATGTTGGAGTCGATTACGTGTGAAAAGACTGAAAATATGTGAGCCCTTCACTCGACGCTCCCGTAGTACACGAGCGGAATGTTTGATATAGTAGTCAAAAGCCAAAACGGCTGAGGACACTTCGGTCATATAGGCATCAGCCAGGGTTTTGCCATTATCAGCGGAAATCATTTTGGCATATTCCTCACCGTGCTCAATCAGATGGCGCTGCATTTTACGGAGGTGCTTTCCACGCTCTGAAAAAGATAGCAATGCCCATTTAGCCTGTGCTTTGCGGATTCTGGATATGGCGTGTTGAATATCTTCCAATGTGTTTTGAGGTATCTGACCTATGGACTCACCAGTGGCTGGATTGAATGCTTCGGTATGTGAAAGTGCTGACATAAGGTCCCCTTTAATGGCTCAGAAAATCTATACAGAATGCTGCTGATTAGTAGTTATTTATTTTTTTTGGAAACCTTTCTGGGTGACCATTTTATAAATCCTGTTGGCAGCTCAGTTTTTAAGGCAGTAACGATGCTTAAATGGCTTATCTTGGGCACTGATAATTCGAACCATTCGCAACCTTTTAAACCCTTTAGTCCATTGAAATATTTGGATTGTAAAAATATGATCAGGATGAGATGATGAAGAAACTGACAACAAAAGATCTTTGTAGAACCACCGATAATGAAGCTCTAAAATTTAAATCCACAGCTGAACTTCACAGCCTGAACAAGGTGATAGGACAGGAACGTGCAGTTCGAGCCCTTCAGTTTGGTCTAGAGCTACTGGCACCTGGCTATAATGTGTTTGTCGGAGGGGTTCCGGGAACAGGTAAGAGCACCATTGTAAGAGGTCTTGTAGAAAAGTTTGCCGCCAACAAATCGGTTCCTCCAGATTGGTTGGTGGTCTTTAATTTTCGTGATGAGTACCATCCTAAAGTATTTCAATTGCCAGCTGGTCAGGGCAATAAATTCGCTAAACAGATGAAGCGTTTGATAAGCAGCTTGAGTGTGGACCTCCCCAAGGTTTTTACGGGAGAAATCTATGCAAAGCGCCAAAAAGAAATCACAGCCAAGTTTGATACGGGCCGAGAGGAAATAATTGCCGCTGTCAATGCGGAGGCTGCAGATCAGGGTATTCAGTTAAACATGACACAGGCTGGTTTTCAAACCATTCCACTCAAAGATGGCGAGCCTATGACTGAAGCTGATCTTTCTGCACTTTCTGAGCAGGAATTAGCAGCTATTAATGAAAAAATAAATCTGATTCAGGAGCATCTAAGAGAAGCCCTACGTGATATGGCTGAACTGGAAGAGGAACGCACCGATGTGGTTGAAAATCTCCAGGAAAAGATAGCTCTGGAATCAGTAGAACACCGTATCGGCAGACTGCTTGAAAGCTATGCTGGTTTCCCAGGTATTGTGAAATATCTGGAAGAGGTCAGGGATGATATTGCCGAGCATGTTCAAGAGTTTGTCGGCATGACTGAAGGGACTGAAGAGGAAGCTGAGTCGAGTCCTCAGCAGTCTCAAAAATCCTTGATGCAAAGATACAAAGTCAACCTCCTGGTGGATAACTGTCGCCAGAAAGGTGCGCCTGTTATTGTTGATGCCAATCCCTCCTATTACAACCTTTTTGGTAGAATAGGGAAGGAAGCAGTCATGGGTGGCTGGTACAGTGACTATACCATGATAACCTCTGGCGCCATGCTGCGAGCCAATGGTGGATTCCTCATTCTGGATATACAGAACGTTCTGCAGGGTGCCAATGTTTGGGAGTATTTGAAACGAACGCTGAAGAATAAATCTTTGCAAATTGAAGATGTAAATGAACAATATGGATTTAATGCCACGACCTCTCTGCAACCTGAACCCATCCCCCTGGATTTGAACGTCATTTTACTAGGTCGTTCAGATCATTTCCGCTACCTCCAGGAAGTAGATGATGCCTTTAATAAAACCTTTAAGGTGCGTGCAGATTTTGACTATGAAGTCACCCGCAATGCTCAAAATGAGCATCTCCTGTGTCAATTCATCGCGAAAGTTTGCCGTGAAAATAAATCACCTCATTTTACATCCCAGGCGGCGACTCAGATTATTATATACAGCTCGAGATTAGCTGGTGATAAAAGTAAGCTTTCCCTCCAGTTTGGAACACTAGTGGGCTTGATTACTGAATCAACTTACTGGGCGAAGAAACAGAAACATCGTCAGGTTCAGGCGGAAGATGTTAGTCAGGCTATCTCAGAAAAACGCTTCCGCGGGAGTCTCTACGAAGAGAAGGTCTGGGAGAATATTGAGAGCGAAACCCTGATGATCGATGTAACTGGAGAACGAGTCGGTCAAATCAATGGCCTGGCTGTTTACTCAATGGGTGACAATTCATTTGGTAAACCATCCCGAATAACAGCCACTACCTATATGGGTAAACCAGGGATTATTTCAGTAGAACGGGAGGCAAAACTTTCCGGAAAAACCTATGATAAGGGCAATCTGATTATTAATGGATTTCTTGGGCAAACTTTTGCTCAAAACTTTCCCCTCTCGGTGACGATTACATTGACCTTCGAGCAGTCGTATGGGGGGATTGATGGGGACAGTGCCAGCTCCACAGAAATCTATGTCATTCTCTCCGCCTTATCCAGAATTCCCATCAAACAGGGCATTGCCGTGACGGGCTCTGTCAACCAGTGGGGTGAGATTCAAGCCATTGGTGGTGTCAATGAAAAGATCGAAGGTTTCTTCCATCTCTGCAAACTTCGGGGCTTGACGGGAGATCAGGGGGTCATGATTCCCGCAGTAAATGTGGACCATCTCATGCTCATGCCAGACATACAGGTGGCAGTAAAAGCTGGAAAATTTAATATCTGGTCAGTCGATACCATCTCTGAGGGAATTGAGATACTCACTGGTGTCAAGGCGGGTGCTTTAAATAGGCATGGAAATTACCCTGCTCGTACCGTTTTTGGTGAGGCTCAGAATCAGCTTAAAAAGTATTTTACAAAAGATCAAACTCATACCAAGTAGGCAAAGAATTTTATAAAAAATACTACTGTAGCTCAATAGTTGCTCTGTCTAATACTTGTGAAAAATAAATAATGTCAGAACTCATTCAGCATTGTTTTAAGCCTAAGTGGACATTAGTTTTTGATGATGAATGAGCCGCGATATTCAGGCCTGGATCTGCATCAAATAGCAGCATCAAAACAGTCGATTATTCCCTCGGTTCATGTCCAGAAACAAGGATGCTTAGATAAAGAAAAATCAGTCGATTTTAATCCCATAAAAAGAAGTTTTGTTTAGCAGGAGTTCGTATTCATGACGAAAAAAGTAATTAGTATTAATGAGGCAACCATTCGTTTTGCAGGAGACTCAGGCGATGGTATGCAATTAACAGGTACGCGCTTTACTGAAGCAACGGCCATTGTTGGTAATGATCTTAAGACCATTCCCAATTATCCTTCAGAAATTAGGGCTCCTCTAGGAACACTCGCCGGTGTGAGTGCCTTTCAGCTGATGTTTGGATCCCAGAAGGTCTTCACTCCGGGTGATATGCCAGACACGTTAGTGGCTATGAATCCAGCAGCCCTGAAAGTGCATTTAAGGGATCTGAAAAAAGGTGGAACCATACTGGCCAACGCCAATGCTTTTACTGATAAGAACCTCAGAATGGCCAAATGGGAGGGCAATCCCCTCACAGATGGTTCGCTTGAGGGCTATACTGTCTACAGCATGGAAATGTCCAAGTTGGTAGGTAAGGCATTGGAAAATTCAGATTTGACATCCAAAGGTATCGAACGAACCAAGAACATGTTTGCACTGGGTGTGCTCTTCTGGATGTACAATCGTCCCATCGAGCCAACTGAAGCGTGGTTGAGAAAGAAATTCGCCAAAAGCCCTTCTGTTGCCGAAGCAAATATCACTGCGATGAAAACCGGTTTTAATTATGGTGAAACCACGGAGATATTTACCACTTCCTATGCTGTGGAAAAAGCCGATTTACCCAAGGGCAAATATCGGAATATCACGGGTAATGTTGCTGTGGCTTATGGTCTGGTTTCAGCCGCCAAGCAAGCTGGAAAGGAACTGTTTTTGGGTTCATACCCAATTACACCAGCCAGTGAAATCCTCCATACTTTGTCAGGTCTCAGGAACCATGGTGTGAAAACCTTCCAGGCTGAAGATGAAATTGCCGGTATTTCATCTGCTATTGGTGCTTCTTATGCAGGGGATTTAGCTGTTACCACGACTTCCGGTCCTGGAATGGCTTTGAAAACAGAAGCCATTGGACTGGCAATTATTACTGAGTTACCCTTGGTCATAGTGAATGTGCAGCGAGGTGGACCCAGTACGGGAATGCCTACTAAAATGGAACAATCAGATCTGCTTCAAGCTGTCCATGGACGTAATAGTGATGCACGGATTCCAGTCATTGCTGCCCAGGATCCAGCAGATTGTTTTGACTGCGCTTTTGAGGCAGCCAGAATTGCCATGAAATATATGACTCCGGTCATATTATTGTCAGACGGATATCTCGGTCAGGGTTCGGGACCATGGAAAATTCCTGATCCCAAGAAACTTCCCAAAATTGTAGTGAATCATCCAGACTCATCCGCTCGTGGTGAAGATGGATTCATGCCCTATGCACGTGATAAAAATGAAACGCGTCCCTGGGCCCTTCCTGGAACACCAGGTCTGGAACATCGTATCGGTGGTCTTGAAAAAGAGAACATTACTGGAATGGTGAGTCAGGATCCTGAGAACCATCAGATTATGACAGATATTCGAGCTCGCAAAGTTGAGAATATAACTCAAGAAATTCCTGCATCTGAAGTGCATGGTGATGCCAAAGGTAAAGTCCTGGTTCTTGGATGGGGAAGCACCCATGGTACCATTCACGTTGCTGTGGATCGCGCCCGTACCAAAGGACAATCAGTCAGCCAGCTGCATTTACGCTGGGTCAGTCCTTTCCCCTCCGATTTAAAAGCTATTTGTGATAATTTTGATGAAATTCTCATTCCTGAAGTGAATTCAGGTCAATTGGCCCTGCTCCTCAAAGCTGAGCTGACCAGGCCGATTCACCAACTGAATAAAGTACGTGGTGAACCTTTCCGTGCGTATGAGATTGAAGAAAAAATTAACGAGATCCTCGGTTAATCTCCGGGTAATTGATAAAGAAGGTATAGAGAGATGAGTGAAACTAAAGTTGACATTCAAGACCTGAATCTAACACGGAAAGATTTTGTCCCCGGCAACGAGGTGAGATGGTGTCCGGGTTGTGGGGATTATTCCATTTTGGCCAATATGCAAAAAACACTGCCAGTCATGGGTGTGAAAAAGGAGAATTACGCCTTTATATCAGGAATTGGCTGTTCCAGCCGATTCCCATATTATATGGATACCTATGGCTTCCATTCGATTCATGGTCGCGCACCTGCTATTGCTTCTGGAGTCAAGCTGGCCAATCCTGAGCTGGCTGTCTGGGTGATTACTGGTGATGGAGATGGTTTTTCCATCGGTGGTAACCATATGATCCATGCTTTAAGGCGCAACATTGATATGAACATCATGTTGTTTAACAATCGTATCTATGGCCTGACCAAAGGTCAATACTCACCCACATCATTACTGGGTACAAAAACCAAATCTTCACCCTTTGGATCTATTGACCGGCCCTTTAATCCCAGCGCTGTCGCTCTGGGTGCCAATGCCACTTTTATTTCCCGAGCCCTGGATGTGGATGCCAAAGGCTTACAGGAAAGCATCAAGCGGGCACAACGTCACAAGGGTGCCGCCTTTATTGAAGTCTATCAAAATTGTATCATTTTTAATGATGGTGAATTTGCAGATGTTGAGAATAAAGCAACCCGTCCAGACAATGCTCTGTTTGTAGTTCATGGAGAACCCATGATCTTCGGTAAAGAGCAGGACAAGGGCATCATTATGAAAGACAATCATCCCAAGGTTGTTCACCTCGGTGAGGAATGGGACGAAAAAGATCTTCTCGTGCATGATGAAACCAATCAAATTATCACCAACCTGTTGCTTGAAATGACTTTCGATCCCAAAAACCCAACACCTTTTGGCGTTCTGAGAGCTGTTGATGCGCCCACCTATGATGCAATGATGAATGAGCAGATAGAGCAAGTTACAGAGATTAAAGGCGCAGGCACTCTGGAAGATCTGTTCTATAGCGGTGATGTTTGGGAGGTTAAGTAGATTTGGGGGTTGTACATGTTTCAATATGATGAAAAAGTGCTTAAAGATCAGCTCCTCGAGTTGATTCGTCTGGCTGCTACAGATCTTCCCAAAGATGTTGTGGAAAGTATTCAGGCAGCACAGCAGAATGAAGATGAGGGTTCAGCCGCCCGTAGTGTTTTTGGAATGATTCTGAAAAATATCGACCTGGCTCGTGAAGAATCCACTCCCATCTGTCAAGATACGGGAACCAATATTTATCTCGTTCATATTCCTGAAGGTGTAGGTATGCGTAAACTGACCGCTCTCATCCATGAAGCCACTGCTGAGGCCGTTGACAAGAGTTATCTCCGTCCAAATGCTGTGGATAGTATCACAGGTAAAAATTCAGGTAACAATATTGGTGAGGGACAACCCTTTATCCATTTTGAAGAATGGGACAACGACTATATCGAGTTCAAACTCATGCTCAAGGGTGGGGGATGTGAAAATGTCTCCACTCAATACAAGCTCCCTGATGTGGGTTTGGGTGCCGGTCGTGATCTGGATGGTGTTTATAAGGTCATTGTGGATGCGGTCAATGCTGCCCAGGGGTTGGGATGTGCTCCAGGTGTGCTCGGCATTGGTATTGGTGGTGATAGAACCAGTTCACACCTAACTGCCAAATCTCAGCTCTTCAGAAAAATGACGGATACCAATCCGAACCCAGATCTGGCTGAGATGGAAACAAAATTGTTAGCCGACCTTAATGAACTAGGTATCGGTCCCATGGGTTTTGGTGGGAATACAACTATTTTGGGCGTGAAAATGGGTACCCTGCACCGCTTACCAGCTTCTTTCTTCGTCTCCATTTCCTATATGTGTTGGGCTTACCGGAGACACAGCATGATTCTGAAAAATGGTGGGGAGGTGAGCTATGATTAAGTTGCAATTACCTGTCTCAGAGGCAGCTATTCGGGAATTGAAGATGGGCGATGAAGTGGCCATCTCAGGTTTGATGGTGACAGCTAGAGATGCTGCTCACAAGTATATCCACGAGAATTGGCCGGACTGGCTGAACCCCATTATGGAAAATAGTATGATCTACCATTGTGGTCCCGTGGTAAAGCAACATGAGGATGGCTCCTGGTCATTTGTGGCTGCTGGACCCACTACAAGTATTCGTGAGGAACCCTATGAAGCTGCTGTCATGGAGCACTATAAAGTGCGCGCTGTGATTGGCAAGGGTGGCATGGGTGAAACAACCCTGGCAGGCCTGGCAAAATCAGGTGGTGTTTATTTGCATGCTATCGGCGGTCTGGCTGCCTCATTGGCAAAAGCTGTTGTCAAGGTTCATGATGTCTACATGCTGGATGAACTCGGTGTACCAGAAGCTTTCTGGCATATTGAAGTCAAGGATTTCCCTGCCGTAGTTACTATGGATAGTCATGGCGGTTCATTGCATAAAGCCATCAAGGCCAAATCAGATGAGGTTGCTAAAAGGCTCATCTCGGGATAAAATAGTTTTACAGGTTTTAAAGAAAAAATGACCTGAATAGGTCATTTTTTTTGCTCAGGACTTGCGAATCATTTTTCGATGTGGTATGCCAGCTTCATAAAAGATGCCACCCGTTTCCACAAAACCCAGGCGGGCATAAAATGGCATGGCTGAGACTTGTGAATTTAGATAAGCGGGTTCAGAATCTTCAATTTGGTCCAGGACAAATTGAACGAGGGCTTCGCCAATACCATTACCTCTTGCAGATTTCAAGACTGCAAAACGCTCCAGCTTTTGCCCATGATCTGTTTTTCGCCAGCGAGCTGTGCCTACGGGGAGTCCATTGAGACTGGCCAGAATGTGTGTTGAACTCTCTTCGTAGTCGTCATATTCAATTTCCGGGGGAACCTGTTGCTCCACAACAAAAACCTCTTCACGTATCTGTCGCGACACTCTCGTATCCCTTTCAGATTGAATAAGGGAAACCTTAATCAGGTTTTCAGTGCTCAAAAACTCACGCCACTTTCCCCAATGCGATTGTCCAGAGGGTCATTTTGCTGTTGAAATTGTTTCCATTTAAGCTCTAGGCGGGGACTTAAATAAAGTGCTATTGCGATGACCGGAAGGGCTGCAATGATGTCCACAACATAATGATATCTTAAATATACCGTAGCCAAGGGCAATGAGATGGCCAGTGGGAACTGGATCCAGAAAAATTTACGATGATAGCGCCAGGCCATAATCATGGTTAATAGTACAATGGCGTTGTGCATGGACGGAAAGGCATCTCGGACACGATGGGGGGACAGGTCAACAATGGTGTAGGTTATCCATGATATGAAGGATGTATCTTTCCAAATATCAATATGATAGAGTTCAGGAATGACCAGATATGGTGATGATGCTGGAAAAATGACGTAGCTGATAAAGCCAATAAAATAGCTGATCATCATGGTGAGTATAACTACCCTGAAGCTCTCATTCTCTTTTTTTAGATAGAGGAGCGCCAGCAGGATCGGGGTCATGACATAATAATTCAGATAGGTAAAAGCAAACCAGTCGGTGAGTCGCGGATGGTAATATTGTTCGAACCAGACAGTGGGTTGTACCCCAAAGAGCTTCTCATCAAGGTCAACCAGTGTATGGTGGATATCATGAGGATGAATGATGAATATGGCATCCTGAAGATTGAAATAAATGACCAGAACAAAAAGAAATGGGGCAAAATCACGAATGATTTGAAAACCTCTATTCTCAGCCTGATATATAATGGAGCGAAAAAACCAAAATGTGAAGAAGCCTGAGGCCAGAATCCGCAAAAGATTTGCTCCAAAGTTGGGTGCCTCTGGCAGTTCGTTCATCAAGGTATAAACATTCGAGAAACTGGCAAACAACAGTGCGAATGTGACCAGCACCAAACCGATCAGCTCCTCTATGCGTAGTTGCCGGAACAGGACATTTTTAAATACGGCTTCTCTCTTCATCGCTGGCAAAATAAGGTGTGGAATGACAATTTGTAGATCAAAATATCCATTTCATGCAGATATTAATAAGTCCATATCAGGCAGGGTTTATTGATAAGTTGCTGTGTTCTTTATAGTGCGTGTTTAATTGTGCCAATCCATGCCTTGAAATGCCTGGCGGTGGGATTAAATTTTACCTTCAAATATTCGTAAATTTCTATAGATAAATTGAGAGGAGTTTTAATTGGACACAAAAGCACCAGAGGGGAAACTGGGAGTATTAATTCCTGGATTAGGAGCAGTATCAACCACATTTATTGCCGGAGTAGATGCCATCATTAACGGGCGTTCAGCTCCTATTGGAAGCGTCTCGCAGATGGGAACCATTCGTTTGGGGAAAAGGACTGAAAATCGCAGTCCAAAGATCAAAGAATTTGTCCCTCTTGCTGAATTACAGGATCTGGTTTTTGGCGCCTGGGATATTTTTGAAGATGATGGATATCAAGCCGCTTCAAGGGCAAAGGTGCTTGAACCCCAGGATCTTGAGAAAGCTCGACCTACCCTGGAATCAGTCAAACCCATGAAAGCGGTTTTTGATAAGGAATATGTAAGAAATCTGGATGGGGTTCATAAGAAAGCTGCTCCCAATAAAATGATTTTGGCTGAAATGCTCATGGATGATATCAAAGCATTTAGGAAAACTAACAATACCAATCGGGAAGTCATGATCTGGTGCGCCAGCACTGAGTCCTATATAGAACCTTCAGATATTCATAGCACTTTAGATAAATTTGAAGCTGCTCTTTTAAACAATGACCCACTCATCGCTCCGAGCATGATTTACGCCTACGCCGCCTTGAAGAGTGGTGTGCCATTTCTCATGGGGGCACCCAATCTGACAGTAGATGTCCCTGCCATTCAAGAATTGGCTATGGCAGAAGGTCTGCCCATTGCCGGGAAAGACTTTAAAACGGGTCAAACCCTGATAAAAACCATCCTGGCCCCAGGACTGAAATCCAGAATGTTGGGTGTTGAGGGTTGGTTCTCAACAAATATTTTGGGTAATAGAGATGGAGAGGTTCTTGACGATCCCGGCTCATTTAAATCCAAAGAGGTTTCCAAAAAGGGAGCTCTCGATTACATCCTCCAGCCAGATACCTATCCTGAGCTCTACAAAGATCTCTACCATAAAGTTCGTATCAATTATTATCCGCCGCGTGGAGATGCCAAAGAAGGTTGGGATAATATTGATATCTTTGGGTGGATGGGCTACAAAATGCAGATCAAGATTGACTTTCTTTGTCGTGACTCCATTCTGGCAGCACCCATCGTCTTGGATCTGGTATTGTTCACTGATCTGGCTCTCCGAAGTAAAATGAGGGGCATTCAAGAATGGCTATCCTTTTACTTTAAAGCTCCAATCGTTGGTCCTGGGCTTTATCCGGAACATGACATTTTCATTCAGCTTACAAAGTTGAAGAATACCCTGCGCTGGATGATGGGTGAAGAACTCATCACCCATGTGGGTCACGAATATTATGATAGCTACGAATAGAAACGTGAACAGAGATGCTTGATCGTCATAATCTTGTTGAGGGCTATTATAAGGTTGTAAAATCCATTGTTTCACATTCATCCCTAGTCAGGATGAATCCCAATTCTATCTCCTTTGCAGCCTCCATTATTGGTATAATTGCCGCCATCTTTTTTATGTTTGGCCATAGTGCCACTGCAGGAATTTTCCTGTTACTCAGCGGTACTCTGGACACACTGGATGGAACCGTAGCCCGACTTGGGGAACGAGCCAGTAAATTTGGTGCTACTCTGGATTCCAGCCTGGATCGCTATGTTGAAATGTTTGTGTTTATGGGAATCACCTTTCATTTCAAAGATAGCCCAATGTTTTTCTGGTCATTTCTGGCCATCATGGGATCTATGATGGTGAGTTATATCAGAGCCCGCGCCCAATCTCTTGGCATCCAGGAGCTAGTTGGTTTCATGCAGCGCTTCGAAAGGTTCGTTATTTTATCTTTCGGTGCCATTCTCAATCCCTGGGGTGTGGGGTTTTTCGGTTCTGAAATTGTCCTGGAAATCTCCATCATCATTCTGGCGGTGGGAACCAATTACACTGCTTACCAACGTCTGATGATTGTTAAAAAAGTTGAGGACGATTCAACTGATCCCTCATAAAGTTATTGCTATTTTCTCTGTACTAATAGCTCAATACACGTTGGGGAAAAAGGTGGCTTTCCCTCTTGGGCTGGTTATCGGTTTGTCTGTCTATGAGATCGGGATTGTGGTGGTCCTCTCAGAATTTGTACTCATGGCTGTCATCAATCACATTTTTGATCTTTCATTTGAAAAATTTAAATGGGCCATGTATTTGAGAGACCGTTCCGAACGGATTCAGGCCCATTTGAACAAGGGGAAATGGACGGCCAGGCTGATGAGAATTGGCTGGCTGGGACCATTAGCTATAACAGCCCTGCCCTTTAGTGGTGGTGTCTGGACAGGAACTTCGCTAGCGCGGGTCATGAATTTATCCAATAGACAGACCATGTGGGCTGTTGGAGCGGGAGCCGTTCTGGGTTGTCTTATTTTTGTCCTGGCATCTCTGGGAATTTTAAGCATAGTAGGAATTTCAGAAGTTGGAGTGTAGGAAGTTAAAGATGAGTACGATGATAGGAAATGAGGATAAATGAAAACCTGGATAAAACGGATACAAAGCCTACGCATAGAAGAAATCATTTTCCTGGTCTTCCTGGTTCCCTCCATACTGATTACTTTCCGGGCAAACTGGTATTTTTACACCACCATGGGTGAAGATTCAAAAAAAATCGAAGGGGGCATCGCCAGAATTATTGTTACCATTATTTTGATGATGATTTTTTATTGGTTTCTCTGGTACCGGCCAGATAAGCGGGCTTTCAAGTTTATTCGCGAAGTGGCGCCCTTTATTTTCGCCATTGCCATCTACACCAATCTCCATGATACGATTCATTTTGTCAATCCCAATGATGTCCATTTTCAACTGAATGCCATTGATGAGTGGATGTTTGGTGTCTCCCCAACGGTGTGGGCTGAACAGTTCTATAGTCCCTGGTTGACAGACTGGTTGTCATTCGCCTATATGAATTATTTCTGGATCACAGTAATTCTGGTACTTTACATGTATTACAAGGGTGAGAAGCGGGAATTTCGAACAGTAATGCTCACCATGATGTTGTGTTACTATGGCGGCTATATACTCTATATTTTGCTACCGGCTGCACCTCCGCGTCTAGCCCTAGCGGATCTGTATAGCATTAACATTTTTAAGGGGACTTCACTCATTTCGGATAGTGCCCGTGCAATGGTGAATATCAGTTCAGCATCTGCCAGAGGGGCTTTCCCTTCACTGCATTGTACCATCACCTTTCTTACCCTGGGAATGGCCTGGCGTTTTCACAAAGGCCTCTTCTGGATATTCATACCCATCGGTGTATCTCTGATTATAGCCACGGTCTATCTGCGACATCACTATATTGTGGATATCTATGCTGGTCTATTCCTTTGTGTAGCCGTATGGTTTATCACACCATACATTGACAGCAAATGGCGAGCATATCAAGCCAAGAAAGGTATCATTACCCAATCACCACCTGTTTTAGCAGTCCGTGAAAAAGCCTGAGATTAAGCGGTTCAATACTTAGGTGTTTTTGTTAAGGCTCAGATTCCAGGCAGTGTAATATTTCATCATGCGTCAGTTCTCAATCAATATATTGTTACTCCTCACTCTGCTTGCTGGAATGGTCCTGGCCGCAGAACCTAAATGCAGCTATTGTAAAAAAGCCATCACAGGCAGCTATATCACCGTTGATGGCAAAGCCTACCACAAAGATTGTTACCGGGATCATGTTCAACCAAGATGCGAATATTGTGGGAAGATTATCGATGGAAAATACACCATTTTGGATGGGAAGCAGTATCACCCCGCTTGTTATACCAATCACATCCTGCCGAAATGTGCGATTTGTGGTGAACCTCTCCAGGGTAAATACTACACAGACTACTGGGGAAATTCGTTTCACGCTAGCCATTCCTCAGAATTGCCGGAATGCAGTACCTGTGGACGCCTGATTTGTGAAGAATTAACCAGGGGTGGGTTCGAGCTTAGTGATGGACGCTATATTTGCGGTATCTGCAATGAAACGGCAGTAACAGGTGACTTTCTCCTGGAATCCTCATTGTCTTATGTATGCCGACTACTGGAATCGAATGGGATAGATAATTTGCCTGATGAAATTCCCATTACGCTGGTGGATCAGCGACGATTGAAACAACTTGCTTCAGCCTATTCTGATGCCATGCATGGTTTCACAGATCACAATATTCAGACCTTGAATGATAAAGTCATATCAAAGGACAGCCACATCTATATCCTGTCCCATTTACCCCTGACCATGTTTAGAGCAATCCTGGCTCATGAGCTCATGCACGTCTATCTTTTTGAAAGGGATCTGGATTTGCGATCTGATATCCGTGAGGGCTTCTGTAATCTGGGTGCTGCCATGGTTTATCAAGACACACCCTCTGAGTATGCTAAATTTAGACTCCTGAATATGGAAAAAAGTCAGGATCCAGACTATGGGTATGGATATCGAAAAATGTCCAAGTTATTAGATCAACGAGGCTGGAGCTATCTCCTTGAAACCCTGGATACCATACGCTAATCCCCATTGTTCTCTCTGAAAAGTTTAGCGCCTCTAGCTAATTATTCTTATAATATTATTCCAGACTAGGGAGATTTGATACAGGATTAGCGAAGTATATAAACAAAAAAACCCGATCTTTCGATCGGGTTTTTTGTGATCCCTAGGAGAATTGAACTCCTGTTGCGAGAATGAAAATCTCGAGTCCTAACCACTAGACGAAGGGACCAGTTTTCAAAGCGCGAAAAAAAAATATTTACATTCGAAAAGAACGCAAATAAAAATTCATCGGCTATCATGGGGTGAACGGTCGGGATTGAACCGACGACCACGCGGACCACAACCGCGCGCTCTACCAACTGAGCTACGCCCACCATGCATACTTTAAAAAGCGGGTCAATATATACGGGTGGAAATGCTCCTCCAAACGCTTTTAGTGAGGTCTTTTATCCTAATTTTTTAGGAACCAGATTCCTCGTGAGTTGGCTGTAAACAGGGATTCCACCTGAATATTCAGGCCAGAGTTCGCCCTCGATCAAAGGTTGGCAATAGGTTCTAAATGCCTCAGTGACATGGAAACCATCTTCGCGAATATACTCAGCAGGAAGCACTTTCTCCTTGTTGGCGATGTTAACTATATCTGTATGGCCAACTGACCAGGAGTAAGGTGTATCGGAATCTCTGACAATAGTTACCATCTGACCATTAAGACCTTCAGCTGCCAGACGTACAGCTTCTTTTCCAACCGCAATGGCCTGCTCCACATCTGTTTTGGATGCGATGTGACGACCGGAGCGCTGAAAGTAATCTGGTAAGGCGTTGTGGACTTTAATCTGAAGTTTGCTCTTTATCAGGTTGGAAATGAAATCACCAGCTCCACCAAGCTGAGTGTGTCCAAACATATCCACAGTACCAGCATCGGCGACAAATTTACCCGCTTCATTCTGTAACCCTTCGGAAACAGCGATGACGCAATATCCAACTTTGGCCCGAATTCTTTCTACTTCTGCAAGGAAGGCTTCTTCTCTGAAGGCTATTTCGGGAAGAAGAATGATGTGCGGACCTTCATTTTCATTAAGACCGGCCATAGCTGTTGAGGCTGCTATCCAACCAGCATGGCGACCCATAGTTTCAGCTACAAAGGCTTTGGTACTGTCATGATGCATAGAAGCCACATCAAAGGAAGCTTCACGCAATGAAACTGCATTGTATTTTGCTACGGATCCAAATCCAGGGCTGTTGTCTGTCACCGGAAGATCATTATCTACTGTTTTGGGTACACCAATACAGGTGACATCATAACCCATGTCATGTGAAAGCTGGGAAATTTTGTGAGCTGTGTCCATTGAGTCATTGCCACCATTATAAAAGAAGTAGCGGACATCATGAGCCTTGAAGACTTCAATAATTTTTTCGAAATCAGCGCGATTTTTCTCAAGTGAGGGTAGCTTTTTACGGCAGGATCCAAAAGCTGCTGAGGGTGTGAAGGGAAGTCGATCTATATCAGTTGGGCTTTCCTGACTGATATCGACCAGATTCTCTTCCAGGACGCCATTGATTCCATAGAGTCCACCATAGATGTTGTCAATGATACCTGATTTCTGGGCTGCCTTAATTACACCATAGGCAGATCCGTTTATGACACTGGTGACACCGCCCGATTGGGCGTATACCGCATTCGCTTTAGCCATTTTTAATTTTCTCCATTTTTAAATCTAACCAAAAGGACTTAAGAAATTCTCTCACCGGATTTAAAATCCTTATCCAGCACATTAAGTTCTTTCAATTTATCTTCCAATTTATTGAGGCGGGAGTTGGCAATCATCGCAAAAGCGAGTCCAGCCAATCCAAATACAAATCCAATTGTTTCCATTATTCCTTACCAGTTTCGTGCTTTTCGGATGGCTTTGATAGCATAGGGTGCTGCCTCTTCAGCCAGGTCCAGTAGTTTGAGAGCGTATTGTTGAATTTCCCACTGTGCGCCAGGATGAATTCGTAATTCAACAAAGTGAATCAAATTATGGAGGTTTACCGTGGCATACATCTCAGTATACATGTTTTGGGGAAGCACCATGCGGGCTTGCTCTCGGGCAACTCCTTGCTTGATCAAATCTTCATAGAATTCAAAAGCTCCAGATGTATGTGCGCTTACCAGATCATGAATGTTTTTTCCGTCTTTGGTTTCTTCCATGAGATCATCTGTGCTAGCTTGTCGATTGGTCTCGGCCTGCTGCCTATATGCCTTGGGGACATAGAATTCAAGATTCATTGAAGTATAGCGGCGACTGATCTCATTATAGGACCAGGTGCGATGGCGATGCCATTGGCGGGTCACAAAAAGAGGGCACTTGATATGAAAAGTAAAGGCGACATGTTCAAAAGGGGAGGTGTGTCGTTCATCGGCGAGATATTGAATGAGGACTTTATCCTTCTCATCCAGCTCTTCACGGCGTTTACCGAAGGATACTCTGGCACCATTGACAATTTCTATATCGGAGCCCATGGTGTTGATGAGACGAACAAAACTGATCCCATCACTCAGCACATCAAATGCTTCGAATTGTTTTGAATCATTACTCATTTTATTTCCCTTCACGTGCATTGAATCTTCCAATAAATGCATCCACCAATTTTTTATTACCGCCTGTCATTCCCGGTTTGATGATGATGTCTGGCTGGTTGTATAATATTGCATTCCCCGTAATGGTTTTCATATCACCACCTAAGGCCAATATGAGCGCATGTCCAGCACAGACATCCCATTCGTTTTTGGGACGTAAAGTAACAAAAAAGTCCTGCTGACCAGCAGCAACGAGACCAAGCTTGTAGGCGACGCTCCCGATAGGGATTAATTTTTTAAACTCATCAACCCAGGGTTCCCAGAGACCTCGCCGAGTTTCAGAACGACTGTTTAAACATCCAACGCTTTTTAACTGAGTTTCCTGGCAAAGGGTAGCCTTTTCATCTTGGTACCAGACCACACCACTCTCGTCGGTTCTGATGAGTTCTTTGGTGACCGGATTGTAGAGCACGCCCAGTATGGGAGTTCCATTTTGAACCAGACCGATTGAGGTCACGAAATGAGGGACTCCCTCGATAAACTCCTTGGTTCCATCCAGGGGATCAACGATCCAGACAAACTCTTTGTCAAGACGCTCTGGTGAGTCAACAGTTTCCTCAGATAACCACCCGAATTCCGGGGTTGCATCCATAAGAAATTGTTTCAAAAAGGTATCTGCTTCGTGGTCGGCAGTGGTTACAGGGTTGTGGTAGCTTTTGTCCCGGATCTCATAATCATTTTTGTAATATTTGAGGAGAATATCGCCTGCTTTTAAGGCGGCGTCGACAGCCAGGGTATGTAGATTTATCATGGGCGTATCATAACATTTTGCACCCCTTCGTGCCAGTTCGTATTTCAAGAAATTAAATCGGTCTAAAACGGAAAAGGGAACAGCAGATGTGGGGGTTATTCCTCCTTTAATAGATCAGGAATCACAATATCTGTGCGCTCTAACAAACCGCGATGATATTCATATACTTTTGTGCTGATGCATGCTCATCCCATCCACGTGTTAAAATAACCAGAACAAAGGGAGGTGAGTCTGGTGGAAAAACCAGAGCAGTGTCATGGGCAATCCGTGTGATGGAACCCATTTTATGAGCGACCTCCACATCATCAGGTAATCCAGTGCGAATCATGGTGTTATAATACTGACGTTTGAGTATTTCCTGCATTTCCTGACGTGAAGATTCTGCAATCAGGTCTGATTTGTAGACCGCTTCCATCACCTTCATCATACCATAGGCTGAAGTCACATTATTTAAGCCCATGTGGTATGCTTTGAGATCTTCCACACCCCGCAAGACCAGGACACCATCTGCTCCGATTTCGCGCATGGTGGCTCCAATAGAATCAGCTCCAGTATACTCCATCAAAATGTTGGTAGCCAGGTTGCTGCTATGGGTGATCATTTTTTCCATCACCTCATAGAAAGTGAGACTTTGATTGAGTCAAGAATAGAGGATTTCATCCTTTTCGGATTCCATGGGCAGGCTGAATAGGGAGCCATCAACAATACTTCTGAATTGATTATTGACGGGAATTTTACTACTTAAATCGATAATACCCTTGTCTCTCATTTTAAAGAGCTGAAACATCACAGGCGTTTTCATGGTGCTGGCTGAATGGAAGAGTTCGTGGGCGTTGTAGGCCAGAATTTCACCTGTTTCCAGATTCATATAGGCAATTCCCACTTCATGTGGGACAGCAGGCTCTTCAGCTTTTTTTAACCCCGATCAGGAAATGAGACCAAGCACAACCATGAGATATAATGGAATACGCCAGAAATGATTCATTTAATACTTTCCTTTATTTTCCCGTGCTGTAGTCGTTGGCAAAAACATTCTCACCAAAATAATTCTCAACTTCTTTACGGATGATATCACCCTCGGGCGTATAGTGGATGGCCATTCTCAGGTGATAGTCTGGATAATATTCATATTCCACTGTCTCAATAAATCTTTTGTCCTCAATGATCTCATCTCGCTGTAAGCGATTGAAATCATCATAATAGAGTCTATTTGCACTTGCGGTCCCGGACATTGTGGATGCAAAGGTCTTCCAGATAAGTTGATTTTCGTCATTATACTGGTTTTCAATAGTATGCACGAGATCACCATTTTTGTCCAGAGCCGTTTCCGTGAGCACTTGTCCCTTGTCATTGTAGGTGTAACTGGAAATGAATACTGGTTTGCCATGAGGGTCCAATTGTGCTGATTTTAAAAGTTTGCCCGCCCGGTAGGCGTTGCGTTTTTCCCAATCTTTCTTCCCACTGGAATTATAAGAGACAATCTGGATACTCTTGCCCTGGTTATTCAATTTAGAAACTACCCGAGAGGTGAGCTCTCCTTTGTGCTTTCCTACCTGAATACCATCACCTAAACCTACTGGTGCAAAAGTTGTACTGGTGATGCTCCGATTCTCGTGATCGTAGATGACTTCCCGATAAATGGATCCATCTTTTTTCCGATGGACTTCTTTGTCGATTTTCTGCTCAGTATCAAAGAACAATTCCCAGCTCAAAAGACCATCCATAGTGAAGCGGTGCTGGGATAGAAGGGTATCAAATAACCCATACTTAGACTCTACCCTGATATAATCTATATCTTCAAATGTTGAATGTCTTGACGTATCGCCACCAGGGTGGATGTGCCACGATTCAGTCAGATCAAATTCGTTGTTATAGAATAGGGTTTTATTGATGCCCCCCCCGTGATAAAACACCCAGGTACCATCAAATGAGTCGGGAGAAGAGAAGCTTTCTGAAAATGCTGGCAAACTAAAAGTATCATAGAAGCGACTTACTGCTGCCGTGAAGGTGTCAGGCAGGGCAGAGACCTCCTCTCGGATGGTTCGGCTCAGATCATCTCTAAACCAGGTATGCAGCCATCTCGGATTGCCCGTTTGATCAAAGGTCACCTCTTCCTCGATAAATCCATTGGTATCAAATTGTCTGACAGAGACCAATGGTGATCCTTGCCGACTTGAAAATATGCTATCCTGGATGGGGCGATTCATTTCACCCACGAGGCTGCGCTTAAAAATGGCACCACTCCTGGGTAATCTATATTCAATAATTTTTGAATCGGTGTTCTCTAATGCCATTTCTTCCACAAAAGGGCTACGATGGGTGAATTTAAAGATGTTTTCAGACTGACTGGGGGACGCCGGATGTTTCCAGGACCGCAAGGATTGCTGGAAAAGCTCTATATCACCGAGGTGGGTGAATAGAAAGCGCCCGTCCACACTGAAATTACTGCGCTCCATAACCCCTTTGGAATTATAGAAAAGGTCACTCGACCACGCAGGGTTTCCACCAGGATAAAGTTCAGATATCCGTGTGACCTCACCTGAGGGATTAAAATCGTATTTATAGGATGATTTGCCAGGTTCGTAGATTGTCTGGTGAACGAGATGTCCAAAAATCGTGTAGGTATTCTGTAGTTCCAATTCATCCGTTCCGCGCCGGTAAGATTCCGTATAGAGGAGGGAATCATTGCCATCGAAAATCATGCGCATGCGTCGGGAGCCATTGCGGTCAAACAGAAAGAATTCACGACTCAATAATTCATCCATGCCATCATACCATGAGCGCTGACTCAATTGTCCCTGTTGTTTATAGCTAAGGAAACGCAGCTGGAGTTGATGCTCAGGTTCGGAGAAGTAGTAGCCACCGATGAGTTCTTCTCCTGAGTAAACCAGCGAATCAAGTCGCAGGGGCTGACTATCTCTTCCCAGGTAGGTGATGGTTTTCAGGAGACCTGTTTCATCAAAGAGGCGTTCCAGAGCAGGACGGCCATTTTTGTAATAAACAATTTCGGTTCCGGTTTCACCCTTATACTCAATTTTATCGGTCCAATAGCTCCGCTCTTTGTTTAAAATTTTGCGAATAGGACGCAAATATTCCTTGAGGTGCATATCAGAAATGAAGCATGAATCGAGTCCCAATACCATGAGGAAAGAGAGCAGTATGAACGATATTGATCTTCTCTTGGACACGATCAACGATCTGACCTGTTTATCCATCTGTAGATAGTTAACAGCAGGACGATGATTCCTGCAAAAATATACAATCCACCCGGGAATACCAGATCAAGCATACTTAGTCTTTGACCATCATTTTAGGTTTTAACATACGGCTGACATTTTCCAGTTTACCATCCGTCTTCGCAGGATTGAGGTTCAATATTTTTGCGATAAGAGGGTAGATATTTACGTTTTCAACTGTGGGATGCACATAGCCATGCTTAAAGGCAGGACCAGAGGCATAAAAAATGGCATGCATGTCTTTATAACGTGGGTCATAGCCATGGGTTCCACCGATAAAGTCAGTGGGATATCTCCTGTCTCCCCAGCCAATACTCCAATTGATATCAGGGGTGGCAACAATATCCATCACTCTTGGATTCTTTCCATAATGCAAGGTGTCAGGGATACTGTCTCTTTTCCATACGTTCAGATGTTCAGCCCGGCTGAGATTTAGATAGACAGAATCTTCAAATCCTTCTTTAGTATCGAACATCCAAACTGGATTGCCTCCCAGAGAAGTGTCCAGCCAGGTTGACTGGATGTAATCATCAAAGTATATCCACTTATCACCTGAAATCCTCGACATACCATGGTCAGAAGTAACAATGATATTTATCTGGTTAGCATGAGGCAATTGCGAAACTTTTTTTCTAAAATCTCCGACGAGACTATCCAAATATTCGAGTTTGGACTTTACCTCTTTGCTTTCAGGACTGAATTCATGTCCAACGCCATCTGGTTCTGGATAATACCAGGTGATGAGGTGTGGACGTTCCTTTTTGGGCAGGGATAGCCAGGAAATGACAGTATCAACTCTCGCTTCGTAGGGGAATGTATGGTTATATTTTTTCCATCTGGAGGGGTGGGTGCCACAAACGTCCGCTTCACTGCCCACCCAGTAGAATGATGCCGTTCTCAAACCCTGCTTCTCTGCAGTAACCCAAATGGGTTCTCCACCATAAAAATCCCCATTCTCAACAGCTTCTCGGTCTTTAATTTTATAGTGAGCATCCATATCAGGGTCATAGAAAGTGTTTTGTACGATACCATGATTATCGGGATATAAACCCGTAGCGATACTATAGTGATTGGGAAAAGTTTTGCTGGGGAAAGAAGGCTGCAACGATTCAAGTTTTACTCCTTCACGGGCAATGGCTTCCAGATTTGGCATATCGGCCATTTGTGGATAGTCCCAGCGACACCCATCCAGGGAAAGCATAACGACATATTGTTCTTTTGGAATTTTTTTTACATAGGGATTGCTGGTACATGCATTAATGAACAAGGCAACCAGAAGTACAAGAACGATTATTTGGAATGTTTTCAGGCTTTTCATGCTTCCCCTTTACAGGATTTCTTGAGTCAATTTACGCTCGATTCATCCATTCAATATGTGAGCAACAATCTATTTGAAACAGGGAACCAATTCAATACTGCATATCTATAGGAAAGAGTTGCAGGAGTAAAATGGAGATCCGAACTTAGGGCTGTGGAAATTTTGGTGGGACCATTTTTGCCGTACGATAAGCACCATAAAAATCAGCCAACCAGAATAGGGTCATAAAACTGGCATTTATCCCGGTTAGAATTGGATTATCTGCCTTGATGTGACCATACGTATTATAGGCGAAACCAGCCACAAGGAGAAAACTGAAGAGACCGTCTACTGGATGTCCTGCATAAGCTCTGCCCAAACCAGGAATAATAGATAGTGAAGTGGCCAGGAGTGGGCTTTTCCCCGGTGCAGGTTCGCTTTTCCATTCAAGGGGGTCCACCAGCCGCCCATCATACTGGATTTTGGAATGGGGGTTTTGCAGATGATAATGCCGCGCAGCAGAATTGCAGCGGACAATCCGATCTGTCCCAATAACTGTTCCCCGAAGAACACCCTTCTCAAGTACAGCCTGTACCATGAAGTTTGAGCAGGACTTTTCAAACTGGCAGTTCAAAGCAGACTGTCCATAACTGAAATGCTGCCATGTTTGTATGGGCTTCAGCAGAGTCCTTTGCCCAAACGTAAGAGAGTCCTGATGATAAAGTGAGTCCAGGGGTGTTAAATCTTGAGCATTGACAATTTGCATCAAGAGTACGAAGGAAAATAAGGTGTTTCGCAATAGTATCTTTACGTTTGTCCTGTTTTCAGGACGAATACTCCTTAGCGATTGAGTGTTGTGTGCAAGCGTGTGAAAAAATCAATAAAAAATTGCTGGTCCTGGACCGGTCCGGATTCAATAATACTTGGTCCTTCGTAATGTTCTCCCTGGACGGTCAATCGAACCCGAGTCTGCTGGAGTGAAATCTCCTCCAGGTTAATCGTTATAGTATATGTATAAGAATCAGCATCTGAAGGACCTGGAGTACTGGGACCAAATATGGAGAAGCCCGAATCGTGGTGGTGGGAACGAGATCTGTGGGAACGCCTGGATTGTCTATCGTCGTCATCATCATCGTCGTCATCATCAAATGAATCAAATATCCAGGCCAGAAACAGGCCGACCACGGCAATCGTACCAGCGACCAGACAAAATGTCCCGAGTTCACTTTCAAAATCACTTTGCTCTGAAGTCTCTCGACTAATAGGTGCCAGCGATCGTTCAGATGTTCTCGTGGCAGTCAAAACTCCCAATCCCATGTCCACGTTACCTAAAGAATAGTGCATTTCCTGGAGCACCACGCTCACAGCTTTGGCAACTTCTTCTGGCCTACCATTAAAATCTCGGGTTTGAAGTATCCGTGCTTCTTCTGGAGAGATTTCAGCAGGTCGAAAACTGCACCCCGTCATAACCAGGGATAAATAAATAATAAGTAGCCAACTGGCTCCCCGTGAGAAGCGATTGATCGATGAAGTTTTCATAAGCTGTCTCCTTTTTATGTTCAGAAGGCAGGATTTGTTCCCCTGAGGGGGACCCATTTTTCTGTTTTGCACCCCTATCATAAATCTTAATTTGATATTAGCAAACAATAATTATAGTAAAATACTATAGTAAGGTGTTGTTATGAATGTAAGAAATGTTGCTTTTTTAAGTATTCTATTGGTATTCATGAGTTGTGCACCTGAGAAAAATAGGGTTGTTACCGAAGAGGAATCGCACATGCACGATTTTGATAAATTATGGAATTACAATCAATCCGCTGAAACTGAACAAAAATTCAGAGATGCCCTGGTTGGTGCAACCTCACAGGAACAAACTGAATACCAGCTCGAGTTGAGAACTCAACTTGCCCGGACACTGGGCCTGCAGCAAAAATTTGAAGATGCTCACCAAGTACTGGATCAAGTTGAGCAGGAGTTAACACCCGAATATTCCATCGCGAAAATTCGTTATCTGCTGGAACGGGGAAGAACCCTCAATTCATCAGGGAAGCAAGAAGAATCAATTCAGTTGTTTCTAGAAGCCTGGGAATTAGGACTGGAAGTAAAGGCTGATTTTTATGCCGTAGATGCTGCGCATATGCTGGGGATTGTAGCGCAACAAGATCAACAATTAATCTGGAATGAAAAGGCCATGGCTCTGGCAGAAAAAAGTCCAGATAAAAGAGCACAGGGCTGGTTGGGTTCTCTATACAATAATATTGGTTGGACCTATCATGATTTGCAGGATTATGAAAAGGCCATGGCCATTTTTCTGAAAGCTTTGGACTGGCGTGAAGCTCATGAGCAGGTTATTGAAACCCGAATTGCGAAGTGGTGTGTTGCCCGAACCCACCGCTCTCTGGGGAATATTGACAAAGCATTGATTATGCAGTTTGATCTTGAGAAAGAAATGCAAGTAGCTGGACAGGATGAAGATGGTTACGTCTTTGAAGAGATTGGTGAATGTCTCACTCTCCAGGGCAAACCTGAGGAAGCTGCACCATACTTTATGAAAGCCTGGACGATTCTTTCACAAGATATCTGGCTTAAACAGAATGAAGGGGACCGTCTGGATAGACTGAAAACCCTGGGAGAGAAAACATTCTAATCGTTCTGGGACTCAGCGCTTGATCCTACTTATTGATAATTATGACTCCTTTACCTATAATCTGTATCAACAGGTATCCGGTTTTGGGCAAGAGGTTCTGGTCGAGAAGAATGATGCCCTTACCCTGGAATCTATCGCCCGATTGAATCCCCAGCGGATCATCATCAGTCCAGGACCACGTACACCAAAGGATTCGGGTATCTGTATTCCTGCTATCAAGGCATTTTCTGAAAGTATCCCCATCCTGGGAATCTGTCTGGGGCATCAGTGCCTGGCCGTTGCCTATGGTCAGTCCGTCGTTTCCGCACATCGGCTTGTATATGGGAAAACAACGACCATCACCACGCGGGGTTCAAAGATTATGGCTGACCTGGATTCATCCTTTGAGGTAGCGCGGTATCACTCGTTGGTGATTGATGAAGTACCTCAGGGTTTTCAGGCAACTTCCCATGATGCATCAGGTGATATTATGTCTATTGAGCATGAGGATCTCCCACTTTTTGGACTACAGTTCCATCCCGAATCATTCCTCATGATGGATACGGGAAATCGTATTATAGAAAAATTTCTGGAGCTGTGATATGAACAAGGAGCAAATCTGGTCGCGGATATCAGCAAAAGATAGCATCCGATTCAGAACTGATGGTGATTGCTCATCCATGTGGCGTGATTTGCTGGCCTCTGATCCCTGTGCAAGTTTCGTGCTGGAGCAGATTGATGATTTGCCACTCCTATTGGAATTTTTGGAAAGACATCAGGATAAGCTGCGCAGCGGCTATTTCAGTTATGATCTGGGAATGGCTTTACAGGATGTGGCAAGTCGGCATGCAAGTCAGGTCCCGCTGGCAGTATTTCATGCCTACGATAATTGGGTAGAATACCATCAGGGTCAACCGACATATGTAGATTTTGAACAATCTGATGGTGATGAAGAGGATCAAATAGTGGACGTTTCTCCATCCATTGAATTCACCCCGGGTATTTCCGAATCAGTCTATGAGCAAACCATTTCTCGTATCCATGAGTACATACGAGCTGGAGATTTTTATCAGCTTAATTTCACACAACAGCTTAAAGGAAAAACGAAGGATCCAATTTCATATGCCGGTATGTTGCACAAGCATCCGGCAGCATATGCCATAGCCATGGAATATGGGGAAGTGAAGATCCATTCACTTTCACCTGAGTTATTTCTCCATCACAGAGATGGTATTTTGACCACAGAACCGATTAAGGGTACTCGTCCTCGGGGGAAAACCCAGCAAGAAGACGACGCGCGAAAACAGGAACTCATGAGTAGCGAAAAGGAGCAGGCCGAGCTTTTCATGATCACAGACCTCCTCAGGAATGATCTGGGCAAGGTGAGTGAGATCGGGAGTATTTCGCTGGAGGCTGTGAAGGATATTCGCCAACTTCCCAAAGTGTGGCATACCTACTCCAGAATTTCAGGACGTCTTAAACAGGATCTAAATCCCATTGATGCTCTGCTCTCCATGTTGCCTGGCGGATCCATTACTGGCTGTCCTAAAAAGCATGCGATGGAGATTATTGATGAATTGGAGGAGGGTTCCAGGGGCGTTTATACAGGGTGCCTGGGCTACTTCCATCCCCATGGAGATTTCAGCTTCAACATTGCCATTCGCACATTGCTTCAACAGGGATCTGAAATATCCCTGGGCTCAGGCGGGGGGATTACCATCGACTCCCAATGGGAAGCAGAATGGGAAGAGCTCCTGGTGAAAGCCTCAACTTTTATTTAGCCAGTCTCACATCCAATAAACCTTCAAAGATATGTCCCTTGAAACTCGCTTTCGGAGCAAGCGTCCATAGATTTCATCCGAAATTAACTTGAGGGATTATCATGTACAGATTCAAGGTTACACTCCTACTTGTCCTAATAATATCCATACCCTGTGAAGCCCAGATGTGACAGCAAAACGACTCTTTCATATATGATCTGAAAATAATCTTAGGTAAGATCCATTTCATTCACGGCGACCTTCACCCCAGAATTCATCTTGCGACGGATATAGGAGAAGACCTCCAGGAGAGGTAGATCCTTAGGACAGACATCGTCACAGGCCATCATGCCGATACAACCGAAGACACCAATCTCAGTGGAAACCAGCTCAAACCATTCCTGATCGCCACGTTTATCACGGGGATCGAACAGGAAACGACCGATGCGATTCAAACCGGCCGCTCCAAGAAAATCCGGGTTAACCTGAGCTGTAGCACATGCAGCTATACAGCAACCACATTCGATACAACGTTCTGAATCGTAAATTTTAATTGCTGTTTTATTGTCCATACGTTCTTCCAGAGCAGCTGGATCGAATTCCTTCTGCGTATGAATCCAGGATTCCAAACGTTTCGCCATATCATGAAACCAGACCCCGGTATCTACCGATAGATCACCGAGCAGTTTGAAGAAGGGCAGGGGATATAGTTCAATGGTTTCGCTAAGATCGGAGGTGAGTGTCCGGCAGGCGAGTGTCGGACGACCATTGATCATCATGGCACAGGAACCACAAATACCAGCCCGACATACGAAATCATACATGAGGTCTGGAGCTTGTTTTTCTCTGATCCGATGGAGCGCAGTAAATAGATTTAATCGAGGAGTCTCCTCAAGCTCGAAAGTATCAATATGCGGCTCATCATTTTCTTTGGTGGGGTTATATCTGAATATTTTAAATGTCAGTGTACGAGCCATTATTTTGCATCCTTATAGGGTGATTCCTCACGCCAGGCTTCTTTCGGGATCCGAGTTCCCATTGGTTCAAGCGTTGGGTGTTTACCAAATGCGGTTTGTTCTGCATCTACTTTGGCATTGTATTGCTCTAGGGTCAAATCCATATCGATCATTTGTCCACCCCCATAACCACGATCTCCAGGTGGTAGATCCAGTTGACCAACCGGTTCATAATTGAACTCTGGTTCGTCAGCACCTACTGCCCAGGTGGCCAGAGTGCGGTTCAACCAGTTTTTATCATCACGTGCAGGATAATCTTCCCTTGTGTGGGCACCGCGAGATTCGGTTCTTAACAAGGCTCCCTTGGCAATGATATAAGCCTGCTTGGCCATTCCTTCAATGCGAAGGGCCTGTGAAAGTTCAGGATTCATACCTGGAGCTGTTGTCTGTACTTTTACTTGATCAATGCGCTCCAGAATCTCCTTAAGACCATCAACAGCATTCTGTAATTTTTCACCTGTCCTAAAAATATGGACATCTTCTCTAAGGAAATGAGCAATTTCATCTCGAATTTTGTAGACATTTTCGCTCCCTGAATTATTCATCAGATGAGCTATTTTATCAGTTTGTTCTTTCCCAAATTTTTCTGCAAGTGATATGTTGGCATTTAATTCAGCTGTTTTAGCATAAGAGGCAATTTTCTCGCCAACGACCATCCCGGCGACTACAGTTTCCGCAAGGGAATTTCCACCGAGGCGATTAAAACCATGCATATCCCAATTCGAGACTTCCCCAAGGGCAAAGAGACCTTTTAAACCATAGGCATGTCCGTCTTTATTGACACGAATACCACCCATTGAGTAGTGTTGGGTCGGACGTACAGGAATCAATTCCTTTATAGGATCAACACCAATGAAATACATGCAAATATCGTAAACTTCACGCAACTTTGTATGCAGGTGCTCCGCACCGAGGTGTCGAAGATCAAGCCAAAGATGCTCACCATAAGAAGATTGAACACCCTTGCCTTTGAGCATATGCTCTTTCATGCGACGAGACACAACATCACGGGATGCAAGCTCCTGAGCTTCAGGCTCATAATCAGGCATAAATCGATATTCATCAACATCAAGGAGCAACCCGCCGTCTCCCCTACACCCTTCTGTTACGAGGATATCGGTGGGCACAATGCCCGTGGGATGAAATTGAACAGCTTCCATATTTCCAAGTGGAACCAGCCCAGTTTGCAGTGCTATCCACGATCCAGTGCCTTCGTTAATGATGGCATTGGTGGATTCACCATAAAGACGACCATAACCTCCTGTGGCAATCGCGGTGGACTTAGACATGTAGGCGATAATATCACCGGTTCTTAGACAACGTACAATGGCTCCCAGACAAACACCATCTTCATGGATGAGGCTCAGAGCCTCCATTCGATCATGAATGGTTATATCAAGCTGAACAGCCAGGTTGTCCATAGCGTATAGTACTGTATGACCCGTTCCATCAGCAGTATAGCAGGTTCGCCATTTGGCAGTACCACCAAAACTACGGGCAGTGATGAGACCTTCTTTGTCAAAATCTTCAACGATGGTGGTTTTCTTGCCTTTGATGTAGACGTCGCGGGGACCGCCCTCAACCCTGTTCCAGGGCACTCCAAAATGGGCCATCTCACGCATGGCGATAGGTGCGTTGTCAGCAAAAATACGGGCAACTTCCTGATCAGCACCCCAATCAGAACCTTTGACTGTATCCAACCAGTGAATGGTTGGGTTATCACCCTTTCCTTTTACAGAGTTGCCCAATGAGGCTTGCATGCCACCCTGGGCGGCTGCGGAGTGACTTCTCCTGGGAGGTACCAGGGAAAGCATGGTTACATCGAGTCCAGTTTGAGCGCCTGCAATAGCAGCTCGTTCACCAGCCAAACCAGCACCAATAACGAGCACGTCTGTGGTGATGACTTTCATGAGAGAATTCCTTCCAGAGGACCGGCCATGGCTATTACTGTGGCGGCGCCTAAAATCGTATAAAACCAGAATAGAAAATAAAAAAGGGCTTTGGCATAATTGCGCACAAAAAAGGTATCAGCATACCATTTTACAAGGAGACGATAAACACCAATAGCCATATGAGCAACCACGCTCACCATGAGGATGGCGTAGAGAATCCAGAGACCGCTTTCCACCCGGGAAGTCGCGACATCAACAGTAAGGCCAACGGTTTGTCCGGCAACGCCCATATCAGTGAAGATATTCCACATAACCAAAAATAAGTGAAAGGCACCTGTGGCCAAAATGATCATACCTGTTCGTACTTGAGTGATCCATAATGAAGTCTCAAAGTGGGAACGCAATTTTATTTCTGACTTAGGGTCCTGTTGCCAGCCATTGCGGGATGCTTCAAGTTTATTACCCAGTTCTAGCATTTTTTTTCGATCCCGTAGTTTCCCGGGAATCTTACGTCCGGCCCAGACGAAATGAATAAAAAAGACGATGGTCACGATGAAAACGAGGGGCTGTGCCATGGGAACCGTATGTTCCATGAAATAGGCCACATCTTCATATAGTTTAGCACTCACCAAAATACTACTCTCCAGAATGAGGTGCCCAAGGATAAAAAATGCCAAAAAAGCTCCTGTGAGACCACTAATGCGTTCATCGAGTAAGACTCTTTTAGCTCTTTTGAAAGCACCGCTCGTTTTACTATGGCGAGTTTCTGCTTTTGGGTATAGTTCAGTATCAATACCAGTCATGATACCAGCTCCGATCTATGGTTAAAGGCTAGAGTAAATTGCCGTTTTAATTGTTAGTTTAGCACGGGGTGAATATCATCTCCCCAAATCAAATTTCAAGTATGAAGTATGTCCATCAACCCAACATTTAACAAATTGATGTGAATGAGTCATGATTGCTCGAAGCAAATATTAAACCATTCCGATTAAATCAAGGGAACTTTTTAGTGATCCAATTAATTCACATGTGCATATTAACTTCCTTCAATCTATTTTGTAATCATCAATTAAAGGAATCCGCATGAAAGATCGTATGATTTCTCTGGATGTATTCCGAGGTTTGACCGTCGGATTGATGATACTGGTCAATAACCCTGGAAGCTGGTCGCATATATATGGACCACTACATCATGCCCGCTGGCATGGGTGGACACCCGCGGATCTGGTCTTTCCATTTTTTCTGTTTATTGTTGGTGTGGCTATGGCTCTCAGTTTTGGGAAACGTGTAGATGCTGGTGCTGATGTGGTTGCCCTGAAGAAAAAGGTCTGGACAAGAGGAGCCATCATTATTGGTCTGGGTCTCTTTTTAAATGGTTTCCCTTTTAACATTCCACTCAATGCCCAAATGGCTGCTGACTTTGAGTTTTTGGATATCTTCCGCCGCTTCTCAACCATTCGCTACTGGGGTGTATTACAGCGGATCGGCATGAGCTATTTGATTGGTGGATTGATCATCCTTTATTTCCCCAAAACCATGTCAAGAGTATTAGCAGTAGGTGCGCTGGTATTCATCTACGAATTCTTTATGCGAGTCCCTTTGGTGGATGGCTGGGGTGCCGGCAGTTTCGAGCTAGCTGATAATTTTATTCGTTATATGGATATGTTGCTGTTTGGTGAAGCTCATCTATATGGTGGTACCGGGGTCCCCTTTGATCCAGAAGGGTTTTTATCTACCCTACCCGCTGTTGCCACGCTCATGAGCGGGTTCTGGTTGGGTGAATACCTACGCAAGCCAATTGATCACCAGGAAAAGCTCAGTAACTTGAGTGTCATCGGAATCATGGTATTTGTTGCGGGTTCATTACTGGGTCTTGTTGAACCAATCAACAAGCAATTATGGACGGTTTCCTATGTGATTGTCATGGATGGTCTGGCCATTATGATGATTGTGGTTTCCTCTTACATCATTGACGTCAAGAAATGGAATGCCTGGATCAAGCCGGCCATCGTATTTGGCAGTAATGCTCTGGTGGTTTTTGTGGGGTCAGGTATTATTGGTCGTCTGATGTATATGATTAAAACGACCAATGCTGAAGGAGAGATCATTTCGATTAAGCATGCGATCTATTCAGGATTCTTTGTCCCCCTGGCCGGAGAGTTAAATGGTTCTCTACTCTATGCGTTGACGAACATTGCTTTCTGGCTGGCCATTCTCTGGTATTTGTACAGTAAAAAGATATTTGTAAAGATTTAGGTTTTTTGGTCGATACCCGAGAAGGGGAGTGTTCTGTTGCTAAATAATAAACCGGATTTTGCGCGTTGATGAAAAAGTTAATAAAACTCAAAGCAAACTCAATAGTCAGATTTCTAGGTGAGCGTAAGGAAGCGCGTCATTTTGATCAGGACCCGATTATCATCGGTGGGTGCGGTCGCTCGGGAACAACGCTGCTCCTTTCTATCCTGGCGGCTCATCCAGACATATTTGCTATTCCTCATGAATCAGTAGCCTTGGTAAATTGGGAGCCAGGCTCTCAAAATATAAAAAATGCAAAACATCAGATGCATCCTACCCGGATTGACCGACTCTATCGTCATCTTCTGGTCAAAAGTATCCCACCGGGGAATAGACGCTGGTGCGAAAAAACCCCCCGGAATATCCACCATGTGGAAAATATTTTACAGTATTGGGACAAGGCCTTTTTCATCAATATTATTCGTGATCCCAGGGATGTTTTGACATCCAAGCACCGCAATAAACCGGGTGAATATTGGGTATCTCTGAACAGGTGGGTCAAGGATGTAAGCAGAGGACTGGAATTTAAAGACCATCCCCGGGTATTCACGGTTCGCTATGAGGACCTTGTTCAGGATTTTGAGCCCACGATCCAGAAACTGTGTGCTTTTATAGAGATAGAATGTGGACCCGAAATTTTGAGCTGGCATACTCACACCACCGTACGCAAAAATCGAGCATGGGAAGGAAAGGTAGTCAAACTGCATACCAATTCTGTCCAGAAGTGGAAACTTCCTGAGCATGCCGTGAGATTGGCTCAGATCATGGGAGATAAACGTATCCTGGATTTAATGGAGCGTTTGAACTACACCTAAGCAACCCGTTCTGCCGCGCTTATAAATTTATGAATTGGGGAAGAAAGCTGGATACAACTCGCGTTGTTTTCTAATATTGAAACTCAAAATTGAGCATCCAGACCTCGTGATCTTCATAACTGACCATGGTGGCAAAACGGTCTGGAATGGCTATCAACCTGAGGCCCAATTGCCATTGTAGCTGGTCATCAAATCTATTCCGTGAGTACTCTGAACTGATATAATCAAACTGATTAATGATGCTGATGGCATCTCCCATATTTCTGGGGAAGGGGTACCAGATATTGGCCAGTGAGACACAGCGCTTGTCTAAATATACAGACAGATGATTGTTGAACTGCGGCAGACCAACCGTTCCGGTGACAAAAAATGAGGAGTTCTGGGCATAGGGGTCTTTGAGCTCATCTTCCAGGATACTCATAAATCTTTTGTGTCCATTCTCTGCCCGTAGACGTGCACGATTTGCTTGTGAGAAGGCTTCCACATAGTTTGTCCAACCAAATGCCAGGCTGACCTTATAAAGCTCACCTCGCTCAGGCAATAATTGAAGTTTAAGCGTGAGGTCTGTTTGGTCAATGACTGATTCCGTTGCCCACACATTGGTTTCCGCGCTGATCAACCAGAAGGATACACCGGTTTTGAGCTGCCGGAAATCTTCCGTGTTTGGATTCCACCGACCTGACGCATAAATCCAGGTTCTGGGAATGGACGCTGTGGGTACATCAATGAGCTGATAACGTGGTTTTATTTTCAGGAATGCTGCATAACGACTTTTTATAATATCCACGCGATTCTGCTCCTGACGGAGCTTGGCTTCGTCCATTTTTAGAATATGATCCAAAGAATCAATCACGGCTTGTTTCCGAGCCAGACCCAGACTATCCATGGTGATTTTGTGCCGCAGTGAATCTGCGCGGAGTGCTTCAGTGGCTTGATGGGTAAGTTCCTGTTTGCGGATATTTGTTTCCAGAGCTATTTGAATTTCCTGGGTGACCAGACCATGGTAGGCGGATTTTACATAGCTGATAAGACTATGAAAAGTCGAATCAGGAGATAGGTATCGATCAGTAATTTTTACGCTACGCAGGTTCATGTTGGTTGATACGAGGGACTCGTAGCTATAGTTCTCTTCCAGACGGTCTTTGTTCTCAGCTATTTGCTGAGTGGCAATACTTTGAACACTCACCTCAACATATTGGGCGAAGTGTAAACGAGCATTATTATCAGCTGCTTCTTGAGATTCCGTTGATTCGCCAATTCCGTAATACAGGGTGTCTGAGGTAAGCTCTCCAGAAGTGACCCAACTGGGAACACCATTTTGAGGCGTCAGAATGTCGTCAATGACAGAGGTGCCGATAATCTCATCCAGATCAAAGGGCCGACCATGCACAGACCTGTCAAATATTGTGGTGTCAGGTTTAGGATTGCCCCAGGCTGTGATGCAAGCGCCAATGAGGAGAATTATTGTAAAGCGTTTTGAGATAAAATGCCTCCACTGTATAGCATGTATTCTAGTATTTGCCAGTGTTTAAGACAAGGTTTGATTCATAGAGATGGGGGTTGTGGATCTCAATTTTGCGCTTGATCACTCCGCAAGAAAATACTCTCGCTGAGGCGCAGAGAACGCAGAGATTATTTTGTTGAGTCATATGCGGGTGGGCGACACCTCTCCAGTTCAAACTCATTCGGCCGAGAGGAGGGGTTAAAAGCGTTGAGGATTCATCCCATGCTTTTAAATCTCTCTAAAACTTTGCGTCTCTGCGCACTTTGCGAGAAAATTTTAAGCGAGTTGTGAATGAAGATTTTACGCTATTCTTCGTTGTGTCAGGGGGGTACTTATGTTATGATTGCATCGCTGTGCCGAATAAGCGGCCCAACTCCAAATAGAAAGGATGCCCGTTGTGTCAAAAGGGGTAACAAAACAGAGCGAAGATTTTTCAAAATGGTATACCGATGTGGTCAGACAAGCCAAGCTGGCGGATTATGGTCCTGTTAAAGGAACCATGGTCATCCGACCGTATGGATATGCGATATGGGAGAATTTTCAAGGCATCCTGAATCAAATGTTTAAGGACACGGGTCATGTAAACGCCTATTTCCCCATGTTCATTCCAGAGCATTTTCTCAAAAAAGAAGCTGAACATGTGGAAGGCTTTGCTCCTGAAGTTGCTGTGGTCACCCATGCTGGCGGCAAGAAGTTGGACGAAGCTTTGGTGGTTCGCCCTACATCGGAGACCATTATCTGGCACATGTATAAGAAGTGGATATCATCTTATCGGGATCTGCCACTTCTCATCAATCAATGGGCCAATGTGGTGCGCTGGGAAATGCGTACACGCTTGTTTCTACGAACCACAGAGTTCCTCTGGCAGGAAGGGCATACTGCGCACGCAACAGCAGATGAGGCTGAAGAAGAAACATTGAGAATGCTGGATGTCTATCGTCGTTTCGCCGAAGATTATATGGCTATGCCGGTTATCACGGGACAGAAAACGGAGTCTGAGAAATTTGCCGGTGCAATCAGCACCTATTCCATCGAAGCCATGATGCGTGATACCAAAGCCTTACAATCTGGAACCAGTCATTATCTGGGGCAGAATTTTGCCAGGGCATTTGAGGTGACTTTTCAGAATAAAGACAATAAAGAAGAGTTCGTTTATGCCACGAGCTGGGGCGTAAGTACCCGTCTTGTTGGTGGTCTGATTATGTGCCACGGTGATGATAAGGGCTTAATCCTGCCTCCCAAGGTAGCGCCTTATCAGGTTGTGATCATTCCCATTTTTCGAAAAGATAGCAAAGACCTTGTTATGGATAAGGTTGATGAGATAGTCGCTGATTTGAAGCGAGCGGAAATTCGTGTCCATGTGGATGATGATGAGAAGAGTTCACCTGGTTTCAAATTTAATGAATGGGAAATGTGTGGTGTGCCCATGCGGGTTGAAATCGGACCCAAGGATATCGAAAAGGGACATGCTGTGGTGGTTATCCGTCATTCCGGTGAGAAGCATTTTATCAAGTTACCAGAGTTGGTGAAATTTCTGGCTGATCAGCAGGATATTGTTCAGGCTGAATTGTTCCAACGTGCTCTGGATTTCCGTGAAGCCAATACACATACTGTTGACAATTGGGATGATTTCAAAGATACTCTGGAAAACAAGGGTGGCTTCATCAAAACCTACTGGAATGGATCTGCTGAGGTTGAAGAGAAGATCAAGAATGAAACCAAAGCAACCATCCGTTGCATTCCTTTTGATCAACCGGAAGCTCCTGGAAAATGTATTTACACTGGAGAAGAGAGTAGCCAGCAGGTGATATTCGCGAAGGCTTATTAATGTGTGACTGGAGGTTGAGCTTGTCTGGCAGGTCCCCGCCAAATGCGGCGGGTGGAGCGAAGACTGCTCGAAACCTCGGATATCACATCAATAGTTCTTGGACATTTCGATACTTCGACTTTGCTCAGCACAGGCTTACTCAATGTCCATTAAAAAAGCCCTCACCATTTGGTGAGGGCTTTTTTAATATTTCGTTTTGAAGAAGTTTATTGGTGCATCGAGCCCTCGAGCCCGAATAGATCAAATGGTGGTAAACTATAGAAATTGTTAAATAGAAATACGATTGCCACCATATAAACCGCAAAACCTAGCAGAATAAACATCTGGTTCTTGTTCGTTTTCTGAATCTCATGTCTATCCTTTACCTCACAAACCTCACCAGGACAGTATTGTGCCTTCTCTTTATAAATCAAGGGATAGACTTTACAGCCAAGACAAATACCAAAGACCGATTCAAAGAATAGAAAGAAAAGACAGGCAAAGCAGATCAAGCCGGTAATGGGGCTATATGAGTTTACCAGCACAACTAAAACAAACATGACCAAGGCCATAAAAATACCGATATACCAGGCAAATTTCTTTTGCTGGGCACCCACATATTCCGGAACTTGATTTCTGACAATCAACTTTCCCACAATCAGAGTGGGGGAGTATTTAGGGTTAATAAAAACGCGAATCAACATATCGGTGAGGAAAAAAGTAACCGAATATTTCAAGGGCGTGAAGTTCCCTGAACCGCCCGCTGCCTGGATTGAAAACAACATGACCAGAAAAAAAAGTCCGGCAGTTGCTCTGATTTCGCGTTCATTTAAAACAGGGATGCTGTAGCCTTCAACATTTTCACCAAATTTTATAAATTTACTCATATTCTTCCTTTAAAAGCGTTATTGTTTTTGATGTTTCCAGATTTGTGTCTCTCTGAGCTTGACGAAGAGTGACACCGCGAGTCATTTGTTCTCCGAATAATTTGCTGAAAGTTTTGACAATAAATCAGTATACCCTTCAATCAGAGCCAACTTCTTTTCTCTTCGCCAACCTTTGATTTGTTTTTCAAATGCAATTGCATCGTTAATCTCAGAAAACTCATTTGAATATACTAGTTCAAGAGGGCGCTTATTGTAAGTGTAGGCCCTGGGGTCGGCTCCAGTGTTATGCTGAAAAAGTCTTTCTTCTAAGTCGTTTGTCACACCAGTATAAAAACTATTATCGAAACACTTCAATATGTATACATAATATGTCTTCATCTGATGTTAAAAACAGGGAGATGTGTTTGTTTACCCTTCGTCAAGCTCAGGGTGACACTCGTTGTAAACTTTGGAGTCAATTGGCATTGATGTTTTACTCATGACGCAGCGACTCGATAGGGTCAAGTCCAGCGGCTTTGTAGGCGGGGTAGATGCCAAAGACAATCCCAATAAATGAGCAGACCCCTAAGCCAATAAAGACCCAATCGATTGGTACAACAGCAGCCACATTATTAAAAACCAGTGTCACCATGTTTCCAGCACCCACGCCCAATAAAACTCCAATAACTCCACCAATTAACGAGAGGAAGACTGCTTCCAGTAAAAATTGGAAAAGAATGTTGTTGCGTGTAGCTCCGATGGCTTTGCGGACACCTATTTCCTTGATACGCTCGCTGACTGAAACCAGCATAATATTCATGATACCAATGCCTGCCACCACAAGCGCAATCACGCTCACTGCACCAGCGAACATTTTGATGCCAGCGGTAAATGATCCAAATGTATCAATGAGGGCATCGTTTGAGGTGACCTCAAAATCATTCTCATCTTCAGGCCCCAGACCACGGACAATGCGCATTTGGTCAATGACTTCTTCCTTGGTCAGATCAAAGCTTTCACCATCAGGAGCTTTAATGGAAATTCCCAAAGAGGACCAGCGACTCCCGTAATATTGGAGGTAAGTCGTAATAGGGACGATGACAAAGTTGTCCTGGCTCTGGCCGAACATCTCTCCCTTGCGCTGTAGCGTTCCAATAATATCAAAACCTATTCCGTTGATACTTATTGTCTGATTGATGGGATCTTGAAAGGGAAACAGCTTTTGAATAACATCTGTGCCAAGAATGACGACCCGTCGATTGTATTCTACATCCTCAGGGATAAAGTTTCTACCATAGTCAAGCTTATGATTCATGGCCTCTAAACCAAACTCGTCCACTCCCTGGACACCCACATTGGGATTGGTTGACTCTTTTCTAAAGCGAATGGTTTTTCCACCTGTTCCATCTTGAGAACTCACAAATTCAGAACCTACCATGCGGTCTCGTAGCTCAAGTGCCATATCATAGGTGATGTTTGGACGGCGCCAATATTTACGTCGGCTGGCCCGATCGCCCATCTGAATCACCGGTGATTTCTGAACAAAAATCACATCAGATCCAAACACATTCAAACCTGTATTGATTGATGATTCAAGGGTGCGGATAGCGGTCATAACGGCAATGATGGCGAAGACACCAATCACAATACCAAGCAAGGTGAGGATGGAGCGAAGCAGGTTGTCATGGATGGCTTCAATGGCCATAAAGAAGGCATCATTGAGTGTCTTCAAGGAGGTTCTGATATACACTACTCGTACCTCAAAGCTTCGATGGGATCCAGTTTTGCACCTTTACGTGCAGGTGCCAGGCCAGCGAATAAACCTACGCCAGCACTCAGGGCAATGGCCATGAAGGCCACGCCAAATGACATGGTAGCTGGGAATAAAAATTTACTGATAGCCACACTTATGAGCGTAGAGATGATCAGCCCTACCAATCCACCAGAAGCTGTGATGACCATCGCTTCTATGAGAAATTGCCCCTGTATCTGGCTTCGGGTAGCGCCAAGCGCTTTCCGGACACCAATTTCTCTTGTACGCTCCTTCACAGAGACGAACATGATGTTGGCAATACCAATTCCACCCACCAGAAGGGAAAGTGCGGTAATAATCATGCCTGTGCCGCCAATGGCCAGCTTGATGCCCTGATAGGATTGACGGAATGCATTTTGCTGATTGATTGCAAAATCATCCTTTTCTCCAGGCTTAAGACCTCGCAACACCCGGACAACACCTCGTAGTTCTTCTTTGGCTTCTTCCACGAGGTGTTCCGGGACTTTAACCGTAATACTCCTGCGCCCCCAGGGACCGTGAAAAATTTTATTAAATGTGGCCAAGGGAATAAGTACCTGCGTATCGTTTGAAAATGATCCCATGAATTTGCCCATTTCAGATAGGACCCCAATGACTCTGAAACGTTTTGAGCCGGCAAAGATCATTTTGTCAATTGGATTTCCCAGGGGAAATAAAGTTTTGGCAACTTCCGAACCTAACAATACAACCTGAGCCCCTGTGCGATCCTCAGATTCTGTAAAGAATCGTCCGAATTCCACATCGACTGTTGATACCTCAGGATAGTTTGCGGTGACTCCATGGATGTAAATATTCTCAGCGGAAAGTTCTTTATAGCTGAGGTTGGCAGAACGCCCACGTTCAGCAGCCACGGCCATGGCATACTCTGAGCGTTCCTTTATCTCATCAACCATGTCAAGGTCAATGCGTGGACGATTTCTCAGGGTCCACCAATCATCACCACCGCCCATCCAGGGCCATTTCTCCACATAGAGGTTCCCTCGCCCCAGAAACTTCATGCTCTCTTCAAATAGACCATCCACACCGTTGATCAGCGTGGACATGAGGGATACAGCAATAATGCCAATCACGATGCCAGTTCCAGTGAGGATGGAGCGGGTTTTGTGTCCCCACAATTCAGCGAGGGCAATGCGTAAGTTTTCCCAGAAGAAACTTTTCATAGCAGAAGCTTTCTAAATCCTTTATCACTCTCAACGATAGATGCTTTGTCATCCCGAGCACTTCGACTTCGCTCGGGATGACAGACTAAAGAACCTTGAATGTACATCTGCATCTTCACGATTACTTTTTCCCGCGATCCGTTGCCTCATCGACAGCGATCTTACCATCGAGGAGTCTTACTACGCGTGATGCATGAGCCGCAATATGTTCCTCATGTGTAACCAGTATAATGGTATTTCCCTGCTTGTGAAGTTCATCAAAGAGGGCCATAATTTCTTCACCTGTTTTTGAGTCAAGGTTCCCCGTGGGCTCATCTGCGAGAATAATAGCGGGATTGTTCACCAGAGCGCGTGCTACGGCGACACGCTGTCGCTGACCACCAGACAATTCATTGGGTTTATGATCAACGCGATCACCGAGATTGACGCGAGTCAGGGCTTGAATGGCCATTTCTTTTCTGTCAGCGGCCTTAATTTCGCCATTGTAGATCAATGGTAATTCAACGTTTCGCAGGCTGGTCGATTTTGGTAGTAAATTAAAAGTTTGAAATACAAAACCGATTTTCTTGTTTCGAATATGCGCCAACTCATCGTCATTCATGGTGGCCACATCAATACCATCCATGAAAAACTCACCTGAGGTAGGTGTATCCAGGCAACCCAGAAGATTCATGAGGGTGGATTTACCAGATCCTGAGGGACCCATGATGGAAAGATATTCATTTTGCTCAATGGTGACTGATACACCATCAAGGGCGCGGACTTCAATATTGCCCATCTGATAAATTTTATATAGGTCTTTGACCTGGATTAGTGACATAAAAACCCTCGGGATTGTTGTCTTTGTGGACAATTTTTGCGTGTTGGGAATTCAGAAGACAGAAAATAGTAGACAGGAGTGGTCATCGGAATTTTATATTTGGTGATCATTTTATTCAATGGTGGAGAGCTCTAGTGTTGTCATCCCGAGCACTTCGGCTAAGCTCAGTATAAACTCCGTCGAGGGATAAGTTCTTACTGTTGCTTAAGTTTTTACATTCTGACAAGAGCCGGAGCATATCCCAATTTTCTGCCATTAGAGCCCTCTTCTTTTCTTTACTCCAACTTTTAATCTGCCTCTCAAGTTGAATGGCATCCTGTATATCCATAAAGTCAGTATTCCATAACAACCTTACTGGACGCCTAGAATGTGTGTAGCCAGGGAAGTGACCTTCCTGATGTTGGGCTAGGCGGAATTCCAGGTTACTGGTGGTACCTGTGTATAAGGAATAATCAGCGCATTCAAGGATGTATACTTGCCCTTGCTTCATGGGTTGATATCCCTCGACTCCGCTCGGGATGACAGGGCTATATGAATATCCATAACAAATTATTTCTTTTCCTCAATATTAAACTTTTTGCGCTTGGTGACTGTCACCTTATCACCATCATTTAAGCCACGACTGATTTCCTTGTAGGGACCAGTGACAATTTCATCATCCAGTTCCAGACCAGAGATGATTTCGAAATCACGCTCTCCGATAATCCCAGTAACTATTTCGCGTTGAATCACTTCCTTGCCCTTGCCTTTTTCGCTCTCAGCCAGGACAAACACGACTTCAACGGGTTCAAGATCTTCATCTTCCATATCCATGCTGCTGTCAGCACGAGAAAGTTCTTTATCCTGCTTTTCCTCGAGTTGTTTGGGCTTTCTCATGGTGATACTCTGGATGGGAACAAATAATACATCGTTCCGAACATCTGACCTGATATCCACAGCTGCGGACATGCCAGGGCGAATTTCTTGAGGTGGATTTAAAAGACGTATCTGTACTTTAAAGTTGGTTACCTGATCCAGGCTTCCTCCACCGGTATTTTGGGCGCTGTGTGCAATCTCAGTCACGATACCTTGAAACATGGTGTCCTGAAGCGCATCAATTTCAATTTCTGTCGTATCACCCAAAGAGACATCAACGACGTCATTCTCATTCACATCGACCAAAACTTCCATCTCGTTCAGGTCAGCAATAATCATGATGATGTCCCTGCTGAATGCAGACCCCAATGCCATTTCACCGACTTCCTTATTTACCAGGGTTATCGTGCCTGACATCGGTGCGAACATCATGGTCTTTTTGTAGTTATCCTGAGACTGAGCCAGTGCTGCTTCAGCTTGTTTTTTCCCTGACAGACTTTGCTGATATCGAACCAAGGCACCTTGATAAATAAGTCCACTGACCAACTTCTTCTGAAAAAGTCCCAATTGCTGATTCTTTTCAAGTTCAGCCAGGGATAGAGAGGCTTCTGATGAAGCTAAAACCTGTTCTGCACGATCAACATCAGCCTTATAACGGGTCGCATCGAGTTGTGCCAGGAATTGACCCCTCTTAACCCAATCACCTTCTTTAACAGCCATGCGAATCACACGACCGGCAACATCGGCACTTACATCAACTTCAACGACGGGTTGAATTCTGCCTGATGCAGCAACCTTATGAACAACCTGTCCACGTTTTACCTTGGCAGACTGGACTTCTTTGTTGTTCCCCTGTTCCTTCTTCACTGCGACAAATCCTATGATCCCGATGACAATGACAACCAGGACAATGATAATTATTTTCTTTTTGGACATGACAACCCCTTAACGTTTTCCCATGAGCTGGAGCAAGCCTGCCTCAGCGATCTTCAGATTGTGTTGGGTACGGATTAAATTTGATTTTGCATCTTCATAGCTTGCAGTAATTCTCAACACATCCAGAATGGACAGTGAGCCAATTTTATATTGTTCCTGTGCCAATAGTAAATCCTGCTCTGAAGCGGTGAGGATAAGTTGAGAAATGGTTACCGACTCATTGAGTGCATCCATTTGCTCCAAGGTCTGAGTCAGCTCTTTGCGGAGATTTCTTTCAGATAAATCGTAGTTCTCCACAGCCATTTTGGCGGAGATTTTCCCCTGTTCCACACCACGGCTTGTACGGGTTCCATTAAAGAGGTTCCAATTGAGAGAGATTCCTGCAGACTTCGAAGAGGTGCTCTCACCAAAAACATCACCTATGGCGCTGGCGCCGTTGTTTCCATATGAAGCGGACATTCCCACGGAAGGCATGTACCCTGATCTGGCTATTTTGAGATTGTATGCCATGATCTCTTTGTTCTGTTCCAATAATTTCAGGGAATGATTTGAGGCTAGAACCTCATCCATGATTTGATCGACTCCTGGAACAACCACATCCTGCCAAACTGGTTCTGCCAGTACAAGGGGATCATTTGCCTCGCGGCCTAGAATGATATTGAGGTTGCGAGACCTTGATTGCAAATCAACCTCGCCATTGATGATCTGCAGACGAGCACGTTCAATGTTCACCCTGGTTCTGAGCGTATCATTTTGCGAGGCAGCGCCTAACTTGAATCTTTCAAGTGTGAGTTGATGCTGATATTCACTTGTTGTGAGATTCTCACGATAAACATCCAGCAATTGCTGGGTTGAAAGGTAGTTGTAGTAGGCTGCTTTAACCTGATATACGGTATTAACCTCATAGCTCTCATACTGGATAGAGGCTGCATCCTGGGCAACTTTAGCGGATTTGAGCGTATTCCACCAGGCACCCCCATCCCAGATATTCTGAGAGAGCGTCAGTGAGGAGGAATAGCCATCATTCCAGCCAGTCCCGGCAAAGTCCGAACTTCTACCTGAAACTGAAAAATTAACAACGGGCAATACCATACCAATATTACTCTTGGCTTGAGAGACACTGCGGTCGGTTTCAAAGCGGTTAATTCTTAGAGATTGATTGTTTTCTAACCCAATGAGGATGCAATCATCCAGAGTGATGGGTGACGTTGATTGAGCAAGAGCCGGTATGCTGGCTAAGCAGAGTAGCAGTGACCCAAATATTTTTAAACGCATGGAAAGTCCTATCGTGAATATTGATTATTTAATTGTTGATTGAGTATGGATCTAACCCATTGCCACAGAGTTGGCTTTCATCAGTGCCGCCCCGATTGAGACGAGAATAAGCCATGGGAACCCCACTGCCATAATGCCAGTCGCTGTTGGTTTGTTATAGAGTTTCGCAAAACCAAAACCCATAACCACCATGCCCCAGATACGGAAGATATCGAGTTGGTTGAGAAAATGTTTTAGGAAAGTATCGATCTCATCAAAGATGAGGCCAGGACTGAGCACCAGGTTGGTCGATTCCTTCATGATAATCAAGGGTGTTTTGACCATGAGTTCCAGCGTTCCAACCCCGGGAATCATGTTCATAAAAAATCCGTTCCCGCTGATGAGGTAGGTCAGCATGACCATGGTAAACATCTGGAAGAACTTAACCTTGCCTCCCATACCGAAATTTCCAACCAGGAGTAAAATGGCAGCGAAGAAAGCTGTCATTACAAAAATCATGACGGGGATAAACACATAGCCCCACATATTACGAAAAGCAAAGGGGTGCTCTCGGGAGTCTTCCACTTTATCGAGACCTCCGAACATCTTTTCCAGGACTGCCGCTTTTCTTTCTTCAGAGATGTCCGCGTTATTTTCAATTGACCTGATAGCCTGGTTGAGTCGATATTCACCTTCATCCAGACTGATGTCCCTGTAAAAAAGTGGCAGGATGACAAGTCCAGCCGTGACAATCAGTAGTGGGTAGAGCCAATCTTTGTATGAAACCCCATCAGATAGTCCATCAAAGGCTTTGCTTGGAGTAAAAAATAAATTAACAATCCGTTGAATAAATGAGATGTTTTCCATGAGATTGAACCCTTTTGCAATTGTGGATCGGTATAGGTGTCATTTTATCCAGTTGAAGCGAGCCGATCCAACTCACTTCGAACTTCCTTTACATCGGCAATCAATATGCCATTTGATCAGGGCAGGGACATTACTTTCTATAACTATATCTAGCTTAAGAGCTAACTCACTTCAGTGAAAAATGATCCGTTTGATATTTCGATGTCTCAGCTTCAAGCACATCATACTTCATGGTAAAGATGTCATCATCATCTGCGTCCAGGAGTCTGATCACAAACCTCACAATATTACCTTCAGGTCGTGACCATTCTCTATCTCGTTTGATGTCGTTGTAGATAGCATTCACAAGTGATGGCACCCCTTCAATATGATCATCTTCATGACCTAGTTTTATACTAAGATCTTCTCTGGCTCGAGAAATCTTGGACAGGGCAGGTGACTTTGTGGTGTAGAACTCTTCCACCACGACCCGGTGATCCGAATCCTCAGGCTGAACAGTTGTGACTACTTTTCTGGCTTTATGACCATTTATATTTTTTTCGTAGCCCAAAATCTCTCTGACCATTTTCGTCTGATCATCTATATCATTTTGATCTGACCCCATATCAATCTGAGTCTCATCGTCTTCGCGGTTTGCCACTTTTTGTTGACGGATTTCTTCGAAAGAGATGGGCTCAAATGCTCCTGCATCCTCGTTGAGTTGCCACTGTACTTCCTCACATAAATTGGAGAGAATAACCTCAGTACTTTTGCCATCAGACTCACTGACAACTCTGATCAAGGCATTGTGCATTTTGATGGTGGTGTTTTCCTTAAGCCTGCAGCCTGAGAGATAGCTTGAAGTTGTGGTTGATATCTTTCCCACAATGGGAATTTCAAAAACCGTTTTCTCCTCAATATGATATTCTTTGTCACCGGCATATAGGGGCAGAGTGTATGTAAAAATGCCTAAAATAAGTGCGATGATTAATGCGGTTCTTGTTTTCATAGTAAGCTCTCTTTCTCCAAAGTTACAGGGTGTTATCCCGTCGGTATGTTTTTGCGATACATGTGCCATGTGCCATAGTAAAGCAAGGCGGATACCAAAATAGAAATGGCCGTATCAACATTGAAGATATAGACCCAGAAATTCCCATATATTGTCATGTCAGTATCGAGTCCCTTTTCCATGATTTCCCATTGGTCGATGAGGACCTGGTTAAAACCCCAGAAAAATTTCCCAATCGTTTTTAACAGAGCAGCACTCTGGAAAATGATGGCCCAACTGATGGACAGAAGTACCGGGGCTCCAATTCCAATCAGGAGGGGACGACCTTTTACATAGGTCCCGACCAGCATGAGGAACAAGGCCATAGGAGCCATGTGGATGGCAGCAAAGATCAGATAGCCAAACCAGTCCCAGATAAGTCTAAGGTAAGATATCTGACTCAGGATAAGGCTTGCCAGGGAAGTAAAGGGCTCTCCCATAATCCAGATGGCAATCCGGATGAATACCAGGTATTCCAGAGAGAGGAACAGGGTCAAGCCAATGACACCGATGAGTCCGGCAGCTATCTTTGACCCCAGGAGCATATGATCGTCTACGGGTAGGCTGCGATAAAAGAGGGTACTGTTATCTGCTCGCTCCTTGTAGATCGCATCTGAGAAGTAGAACATACTCAGGAAAAGGACAAAGGCAAAAATCCCCATCATACCAAATCGAAGACCGAAGGCAATGGGAACGGCAACTTTGCTGAGCATCTGTTCCACACTACGGGGGGTGTCTTTCCCATCGATGGTAATTTCAACATCGTTCCCGTTCATGCGGATATCCAGATCTACTTCCTCTTCGTCATTGAATTGGAAATCATCTAAAACGATATGACCTTCTTGATCCAATTTTTCATGGAAAAAGTCTGAACCACGCGATACAGAGAGCAGCATAAGCAGATTTAGAAAGGTAATCACCACGATGGTTCCAATGATGACGCGCTTCCATTCCAGCCATTCACGTTTTAACAGAATGATTAAAGGTTTCATGATTCACCTCCCATAAGAGCAACAAATATGTCAGCGACTGATGGGGTTTGGGTATCTCCAAGACCGACCAATGCTTTATTTTCCGTATTTTCAAGTAGAAACACTCTCCGTCCCAGGATACCATACTCACTCATGGGTTTGAGTTGTTCTCTAAGCTCATCTGCCTGATCTGCAGGTATGGTTAATTGGGTAAAGCGCTCAGCCAGCTCTTCGATGCTGGCGTAGAGCAAGATCTTGCCCTTGTTGATGAAAATGACATCGGAGAGGATGTGTTCAACTTCTTCAATCTGGTGGGTAGAAATGAGAATGGATTTTTCTTCATCGAAGTAATCTTCCAGAACACTGGTGTAGAGTTGTTTTCTAAAAAGAATATCCAAACCGTGAGTCGGTTCATCCAGGATGAGCAGTTTTGTATCAGCCGCCAGGGTGACAGCCAGATGCAATTGGGTTTTCATACCCTTGCTCAGGGTTTTGATCTTTTTATCCATGGGGATAGTGGTTGTTTTGAGAAAAGATTCAGCCTTCTCACGGTGAAAACCGGGGTGAATCCCTTCCAGAAAGGTGAGTAGCTCTTTGACCTTCATCCAGGAGGGGAGTACGGCAATGTCGTGGATAACGCCTGTTTTTCCCATGAGCTCGGCACGTTGAGTCCGTGGCTCGCAGTCCAGAACCTTGGCTTCACCCTGATAATCCAGTTCACCTGTGAGTGCTCTCAGGAGCGTGGTTTTTCCAGCACCATTGGGACCAACGAGTCCGACGATTTTTCCAGGTGGGATGCTCAGGTTGATTGCATCGAGGGCTTTGAGATCGCCGTAAGACTTGCTTACATTTTTTAATTCTATAAGGGCAGACATCAGACTACCTCCGCATAATTTTTTTGGATGAGTTCAATCAGATCGGACTCAGAAATGGAAAGTAATTGAGCTTCTTGAACCAGAGCTAGAATGGTTTCATTTTTAAATCGGTCGCTGGCGCTCACATTGAGCTGCTTGCGAGCACTTTTCTGGACAAACATGCCCAGTCCTCTTCTTTTTTCCAAGAGACCCTCCTGAATCAGTAATTGTGTTGCGTTTAAAACGGTCTGAGGATTCAGGCCAACCTCTACAGAAATCTGTCGAACAGAGGGGATGGCCGTTTCAGCCGGCAGCGCCCCTGAGAGAATGTCCTGGCGAATAGACTCAGCCAGTTGTTGGTAGATCGGTGTTTTTTGATCAAAGTTCATTTTCTTTCACCTCTTTTGGTGTTCTACATTACTATAACACCAACACAATAGGATGTGCAAGAACTTTTTTAACCGCGAATTATTATCGACGCGCATTTTAAATGAAACTTTTTTGCATTTTAAATGAAAGCTCTGCTTTTCCCTTAATTTGACCGATGAGCTCAAAGCACCTATATTGAGTGAGAAGTACTTAATATTTAGTCTAAGGAGGCGATCATGAGCTCAACTTATCAACCTTGTCCAATATGTAAATCACCAACCAGCTATCAGGGACAATCAAATGACCCAGATCTCACAAAGGTAGTGTGTTTCCAATGTGGGTTATACAGATACACTTTTGAAGCAGATTTTGAATATTTTCAGGAAGGGTTGAATGACGCAGAAAGAGCAAAATTGTTAAGTTGGATTTATCATAATCAAGAAGCCGATATCCTCCCTGACATCATTGAGGATATTCTTAAACTTCCCACACCATCTGTCCCTGAAAGGGCAGAAGCTTTATTGCAGGTTCTTGGGCGAAGGTTTCCAGTAGTCGGAGCAGTTATACGTGGACACATTTCATCACTGAGAAGCAACGATCCCAACTGGAATTGGCTTTATCCTGCCTCATATTCTTCAAATCCAGATGAATTAAGTTTTTTTATTAAGGATTATTTGGACGAAGAGATGGGTTATCTGGGATTGACTGACATGAATGAGGTTTACTTCATCACTCCCAAAGGCTGGAGCCATTTAGGAGAAATGAACAGATCCAATAGAAACTCAAAACAGGGGTTTGTTGCAATGCCATTCTCAAAGGACAGAAAATTTGTCTATGATGAGGGAATCCACATGGCTATTTCTCAATCTGGTTACTCTCCTTTAATAATGAGAAATCACGAACATACAAATCGGATTGACGATGAGGTCATGGTTCAAATTCGAAGGAGCAAATTTGTTGTAGCTGATCTCACACTCAAAAATGACGGTGCCTATTTTGAAGCAGGGTTCGCTCTTGGTTTGGGAATACCCGTGATTTGGGTATGCAAGAAAGGTGAAAAAACCCATTTCGATACTAGACAATACAACACAATATTTTATGAGGATATCAAGATATCAGAACTAGTTCCTAAATTGATGAATCGTATTCTAAACGTGGTCGGAGAGCCAAATTAGCGTTCCCACAATTCACCATTTAAACCCTGTTTAAACGGCTCATAATTGGCGATTAAAACCTCTTTAAATTCCATATCTCCGTGCTTTCTGTCGATCCCTTTCTGGCGGATCACTGATTTCATCCAGTATCCCTGGAACAGATCCCTGGCCTCCTGGCAGTCATCATAGGTGAGTAGCCACTTGCCTTCCATCTCGGACAGCACGTCGTACAGCATCATGTGATCAAACTTGAGATCATAGTCGTGGCCATGAAAGTAGGGAGGATCACAGAAGAAGAAGTTCCCTGGAGCATCGTACTTGCTCACCAGCTCCTCAAATGACAGATGCTCGATCATTGTTTTGTCCAACCGTTTACTGACCAGGTCGATCTTCTTGAGTAGGTGCTGCTGTGATTTAACCGGGGATACTTTGGACGTCCCGAAATGTCCACCTATTGCTCCAAAGGATCTGTGAAGCAGAAACATGAACCTGGCTGCTCTCTGAATCTCTGTGAAGCCGGGGTTTGCCCTGACCTGGCCGAAGAGCTCACGACTGGCCATCATATACTCATATTCTTTTAGAAGGGCTTCTGGGTGGTACTTGGCCGTCCTGAATACATTGACCAGGTCGCTGTTAATATCATTGTATACTTCGAGCTGAGCCCACCTTGATTTGTAGAACAGGAGCCAGCCTGCACCACCAAAGGGCTCGATGTAGCCTTGAATGTCATTTGGTATATATTGGGAGATCGTCTTGCGAAGTTGTTTTTTGCCACCGACCCACGAGATCAAACTATCCTGATTTGCTGCATCCATTGCAACCTCCTCTTTCCATTACTAGCGCGAAGGTTACTTTCTCATGATTCTTGGAATTGGAGTAGACCTTCGGGTTCTTCCTGGTTAGAGCCAGGTTGGGTTGAGGAGCTCCCCCTCCTTGACCTGCTCCATTCTTAGAGTAGATCCCTATGGCATTATGGTGGAGGTGGTGTCACCGGCAATGCACCGGGATCTTTATGCTTAAATTTGAGCTTCACGAGTGACTTGAAATTTCGCTTCATGACGTGCTTGAAACTGACCGACTTCATATCCAGGACAACAGGGATATCGACACCATCGATGCGAATCACCTTATTTTTTGCTGGGAGCCAGCTCTTGGCCATACCGATAGACGCAGTGGGCTCTAAATAGAATTCCAGGTTGATGATGATTCTGTAGTCAGACCAATTCTCAACCAGCTCGAAATCCTCAGTCTCTTCAACCTTACCACCTATGGGCTCCCAATCAAACTCAACACTATTCACATCGAGTGTTAAAGCCGTTGTTACTCCGAGCTTTAAAACGATACTGTTTGAGCCGTTTAGCATCAGGTGGCCACCAGTTTGTCAACTTCAACAACCATTTTTGGGCCCTCAAAAGAAACCTTATTGACGGTTCCTTCTTCAGTCCCATTTAGAACAAGTTCGTCACCTGGGAAAAGAACTCCATCAGCCTGGATTAAAACAAGATCTTCAAGGGTTCTATCCAGGGCATAACGAGTCGAGTAGTAATCATCTAAATACCCTTCTGCAGTGCTAGTGATTCCATAATCCACACTATAATCCAGTGTGAGTTCAGCCTCAGCATAATGGGTCTTTCTTGAGATGACAAAGGCAGAGATTTCCTTTGGTTCATTGGCATGGCGGTGAACGATGTAAATAGTCTTATCAAGTACATAGAAATAGGCATCAGCGAACTGACAGACATCCCTAATAATTGAAGTGGCGGGGCAATCATAGCTAACTGAGAAAGACGAAATGATCTGTCTGTTCGGACCGTACGCATGTACGTCACCGTCTACTATATAATAAATGTGCTCATTTTGATAGAAAGGATTTGTGAAAGAGACACCATATCCAGCATTCCCAATCAGGGGAACGGTGACATCATGCGGCTCAACAACCTGGCTGTAAGTGCTTGGGGCTGGAGATGATGGACCACCTAGATCCGTGCCTTCAACTCTAGAATAGAAAAATTTGGCCACGAAGCGATGCTTTACATATGGATAATCTGTATCGGTATCATCTAATAAAAAGCATTCATCATCATGACTTAAATCTAGATCTGGCCATACTGAGCGCATCTTAAATGACTCTATCGTGTAGATCTTCTGTAGTTCCATTGATGATTCCCAGGACCAGCCAGCACCCATGGCGGTGACTATGTCGTCCAAGACATCAGGAAAAAACTTGTAACTGTAGGTTTCAACAAATGTCTTGTTCTTAAGTGCGACCACATCAGGGAGAAAAGTCACGCTTACCTTATTAGTTTTAGAATCAAATTTACGAGAATCCCAGTCTATATCTCCAGTCCAGATCAGGTTTGCTGCAATGGCTGAATCCATATAAACTTCAAGTCTTGAATCCTCATCTATCACAGCTGTGTCCAGAATAGAAAGAGTCAGACTTCTGGCCGTATATTGGAATATGGCTGACTTATCCCGGCTGGATAATTGGATGCGTGGTTTGTTAAAGACAGACACAGCGGTGCCATCAATTTTATAGATAAAGATCATACCCTGGCTGCCTCAATCTCTAACTTACCATCCTCCCATGAGAGGTAAATATCACCACTATCAAGTTTGGTTTCACCTGAGATGTTTATAGTAGCATCAGACAAAGCCCTGCGCATGGCCAACTCTAGATCATCTGGAGAAAGACCAATTGAGGGAGCACCTGCACCACCACCCACAAGGCCACCAGCAGCCATCTTAGGCGGGTTGTAATGGTTGATATATTCCAGCATGGCTCGATTGTTTTTGGTGGCCTCAGCGTTCACGATATACTCACCGGAATTGGCAATGATCATCAGATCTTCACCATCTCCAAAATCACCGGTGGACATGGTTCTGGAACCATCACCCAGAAATCCACCTGCTTTTCGTTTCTCAAATTTTTGTGAGGCGATCTCATCGATATTTGCTAGTCCAAGACTCACAGCAGCAATAGCGGCTGCCGTAGCCAATCCAGGTCCAACCACTGGGATACCAACCATAGATTTATATGCAGCTGTGGCAGACTCATAAGTATTCACTCCAGCCTGAGCAATACTAGCTGCCTTACCAATATTGAACATGGCTTCAGATTTACCCTGGAAAGCACTTTGCATCTGGGCGTAAAGTGAGAGCGTACCCATATAGGCACTCTTCTCAAGCTTGCCCTTACTGGCTTGATATTTCTTCTCAACCTTGAGCTTATCAGCAGTCAGCTTGAGGTGATTTTTTACCTCATCAGCATTGTTTATATCATAGGTGGCTGCCAACTCATCCATGAGAGTGAATTTGTTCTGATAGTAATCCTCCTCCAGGATCTGAGCATTCTGAAAGTATAGATCATTCAGCTCAAGACGACCCTCCAGAGAGATGCGCTCCAGCTCAACCGGGTTCGATTCGTCTGAGGAAGTGCCTTCTGGTTTAGGTGTAGATCCAGTTGATGCGGGTGGTGGTGTCTTACTGCGCTCCAGGTTCAGTTCACGGGTTTTCCTGGTGGTTCTTTCAATGGCATCAGCCTTGCGTCCGATGGCTTTTGTTTCACCATCATGAGCGACTGAAGCAGCCTCTGAAGTTCCAGGGACTTTTGCTGTTTCTTCATCCAATAGACCCACCAATTTGAGGAGCCTGGTGAATCCTGAAATGGCCTTTGACAACCAATCAACAATCACACCGATAGCACTGCCAATGATATCCCAGGGGACCGCCTTCGCAACAGCAACACCGAGATCCCACAGAGCGGTGATTAGTGGCTCAATAAAATTCCACATATCACCAAGAAAAACGATGGTGGTATCAATACCATTAAGGATAGGCTCCCAATCAATACCATCCATCAGCTCACTGCCAAACTCCATGAGAGAGAGCTTCACAGGCATCAATCTTTCACCCAGTCCGATCAGCGCTTTATCAAATTTGTTCTTGAGCATCTGTTCAGCATTTTCTGAGGATGCTGCATTATCATCAAAGGCTTCAGACATGGCACCAGTTGACTCATTCATCTGATTGGTTTTATCAATGAAGGTGTCGTATTGAGATCCGGTCAAAGCCAGCATTGCGGTGACGGCTTCAGAGCTTCCAAACAGCTCGTTCATCTTGGCAGATGACCCACCCGTGGCATCTTTAACAATGCCTAAGACCCCAGCTAATCCCTTACTTTTTGTCATCTGTTCCACAGTGGCAAAACCATGTTTTTGAGCCAACTCGGTGAGTTCTTTTGTGGGGGCTGAGAGTCCTGTAAATACGCCCTTGAGTTGGGTGGATACTTCAGACGCATTTCCAGTGACACCGGTGAGGGTTGCAAAGGTTCCAAAAAGCTCCTGAGTTTTGATATCCAAAGCAGCGGCCTGTGGGGTCACAGAGTTCATATTTGTGGCTAGTTCTGGAAAGGTTGTTTGACCCAGCTTCACCGTCATGAATGCTTGATCGAGAATACTATCTGTCTCAGACCAGTCCTTCCCATAAGCCTTGATGATTGAGCTGGAAAGAGCAATCGAATCACCGGTATCAGCGAGACCCGCAACGGCTGCTTTTGCATTTGATTCCAGGTAGGTCATCTGGTCGGCAGAATCCACACCAGCTGACACCACATCATAGAGTGATTCAGAGAGTTCGTTGGCACTTCTAGGGATGCGAGCTGTGAGGTCTAAAACAGCATCACCCAGCTCCTCGATGTTCTCAACACCTAGAGACTTAACATTGATTAACCGTGATTCGTATTCAGAGAATTTATCCAGGGGTGCGGATAGCATATCCATACCCTTTTGAGCAACTTGCGAGATCTGGTTGATCCCAAATGATGCGGCTGACATCTTGCCAATAAGTGAACCAAATCCAACTTCAGCTTTTCCAGTGAACCCGGAGACCTTTTTCTCAGCATTATCGACCCCTTCGAGGGACTCGATCATGTTCAGTTTAATATTTATTGTGAAGTCGCTCATGAGTCTAGATGTTTTCTGATTTTATCTTGCGCAGTCTCCCTGGTTCGAAGCAAGAGGAAGATCAAAGCATCGGTTAGATTTGCTTCCTCACACTCTCTATATGAACCAAAGCCTAACACGACCAGATTGTGTATCAGGCGGTGCCAGGCTAAATCTTCTTGTGGCTCTGATTCTTTCGGGTTTTCTAAGAAGGTTTGTTCGGCTTCCCGGACCTCCCGGAAGGCACGAACAATGAGACGAAAAAATCCTCAATGCCACCCCCTACGGCCTGGAGATCAAGGTTCTCAAATTCCTCATCGGTGAACTGATTGGCGAAGGTGACATCCAGGACTTCTTTCAAAGCCTCTTCATTCATGAACAGATCAAGTCTGGCCTGAAACTCAGATGTCTTCTCCTTGCCATCAGAAAGGAGCTTGTGTTTCTTGAAGACCTTAAGGGCCTTAGGTGTGGGCTTGCGAAGTTTGAGTTTGATAGGCATTAGGCAACCGCAACAGCTGTCAATTCACTATCAGCAGTGGCCAACAAATGAATAGGTACATATACCTTTTCCTTATGCTTGAAAGCTTGACCCAGCTTACCGGAATAGTTCATGTTTGTGACCTTCCAGGTTTCGGTACTGCTGTCTGATTTCACGACAGTGAACTGGACATCGAACATATCCAGGACCTTAACACGGGTAGCCTCGACCTTCATGGCGGCATCTTCGCTATTGAGCTGATCACCCAGCTCACCCAGTGTATCAGTTAGGGCCACTGCCTTAACTTCGATCTTCGATCCCAAGTCGATCCGTTTCACAGGGAGGGAAGACTTGGAACCCATCTCTTCTAAGATGATAGGATCGATATCGACACTGGCACCCTCATTGGTAAGTTGAACAGCTGTTGCAACGGCTGCACCGGCTTCATCAATTTTTAAATCATATGCATGTAAACGCATGACGTCTCCTTTAAGCCCTCTACAGGGACTGAATTAATTATTAGGGATAGACTCGGATTTCGAGAAAACAATCAAAGAAGCCGTCCCCTAGAATGACCATCCCGTCCCCCGATTTTGAAGTAAACTGGACGGCGTCGTCTGATACGCTCCCGACATTTGTCCAAGCAAGCCCAGCGTCACTATTGACATTATCAACCCGACTAATAAAGGTTTTTGTCTCCCCAAAAGCGCCTGCTAAGGTGAGGTTATACTGACCTGCCGCGACCCTCGTCCAAACGGGAACGCCTCCTAGAGTGTTATCGAAAACAATCGCCGAAACCGGAATGTTTGTCCCGCTTTGAGTAACTTTGGCCCGATAAACCTTGGGACCCACCTCAAACACGAGTTTGTCAACAGAAGTCCAGCTTAGAGAATCAGTATAACTGTACTCAGGTTTGCCATAGAAGCTGACCACAGAAGTTCCAGTTAGCTCAATCAGATCTGTTGATCCGTAAAAGGTGAATTTTGGACGGCCACCAATGGAGCAAGTCACATCGTTACCATCATCCGTGAAGGCAGTATATTCAGATTCAGCGGCAATTTCTGCAGCTGACTGCTTCATCTCAGCACCAGGCATGAATTCGATATTGACACCGTTCTTTAAAACAACATCAGATTCTTCATAAACACCAGGTAAAACCTGAACCAGGTCACCAGCACTTGCGGCTGCGATTGCCTCTGCGATGGTTGAAAAATTGATACCAACTCTTTGTATTTTTCTCATGAGATAAATTCCTTATTTCTGGTCTGAATCTTTGGGTGTTGATTCAACATCCCGCTCAATCAGATCCTTAACTTTCAACACTTCCTTTTGAAGGAATAAGATTCCAGGTCGTCTCCAGCTGGTCTGGATATGAAAGTGAACATTGTCACCCTTACCATGTACCAGGAGAGTATTATATTTTCCCTCATAATGGATGGATTGTAAAACAGCCTGTGCTTCCTCACGCTCCTGGTGGCTCCAATCCTTACACCGGATATCACAACCGTGTCCAGATCCGTGTACTCCCTTGTCACCTTCCCGGAAGGTGGAGGTGATTGTATGTCGTCAAAGTAATTCGGACAAGATCGCTTAAAAAATAAGAGACACTTTCCAGGCATCCAACATATTAAGCAAACACCTCATGGCGCTGCGATTTCATGTTAATCTGCTTCCTCTCCAG